>ERZ791809.50-NODE-50-length-105908-cov-5.353358_pt1 | contig 105908 bp, 116 predicted proteins | sample MGYA00509946_ERZ791809 | MGnify/ENA primary metagenome ERZ791809 (study PRJEB30046, sample SAMN00791993) | human gut metagenome | study: EMG produced TPA metagenomics assembly of the A metagenome-wide association study of gut microbiota in type 2...
TTATGCTAAACGGTCAAGCTATGGATTTTGACGTTGCACCGATAATACAGAACGATCGTGTTCTTGTACCGATGCGTGCGATATTTGAAGAACTTAATTGCAGTGTTGATTATACCGACATTGACGGCAAGCAGATTATAACGGCGAAAAATGACGGCAACACAATAGGTTTGGAAATCGGCAGTAATGAAATGACGGTTAATGACAAAAAAGTGAGCCTTGACACAGCACCCGTAATTACAGATGACCGCACACTTGTACCGCTAAGAGCGGTATCGGAGGCACTTGACTGTAATGTGGATTGGAATGGGGACACTAAAACTGTTACAATAGCACCTCACAAGTACAATGAATACTACACGCAAAAACTTATGGAAAATCTGCCTAAGGACGAAAACTATGTTATATCTCCGTTTTCGCTTGAAATGGCAATGATGATGGTGTCGGAGGGTGCAGTAGGGGACACAAAACAAGAAATAACCAAAGTATTTAATTCACCGAACACAAGCTTATACAGTCAAATAATAACCGATAACAAAAATAAGGGTGTGGACATAGCAAATTCAATATGGTTTAACAAGGACAGCGGAAAAAATGCTTATTTTGCCGATGACTATCAAAAGAAAATACAAAGCGACTATCAAGGAACTGCTCAATCGGTTACGAACGATGACAGTATTGAAAAGGTAAATGAATGGGTAGAAAAACAGACGAACGGCAAAATAACAAATATGCTTTCTGAAGAAAACAGAGGTTATGTATGTGCACTTGTAAATGCGATTTATATGAAAGCGGATTGGGTAAATAAATTTGAAAAAGAGGGTACATATAAAGAAACTTTCACCGATATAAACGGTGATAAATCGGAAATTGATTTTATGCATCAAGCGGCAGATTTTCAATATTATGAGAACGGTGACACTAAAGCCGTAAAATTGCCATATGAAAACGGACTAAGTATGGTTGTTGTTTTAGGGGACACTAAAAATATTCTTAACGATATTCATAATGGGAAAATGACAAGCAAGTTGGTTGAGGTGACATTGCCGAAAATTAAAGCTGAATATTCGATAGACTACGTAAACATACTTAAAAATATGGGAATAGAAAAGGCTTTTGATTACCAAAATGCTGATTTCAGCTTAATGCTTAAAAATTATCCCGAACGCATGATAATTGAGGCTATTCTGCAAAAAGCAATGATAGATGTTGATGAAAAGGGAACAGAGGCGGCTGCCGCAACTGTGATTATCACTAAAATATCAGGTTATCGGTCGGAAGAACCAATAGAATTTAAAGCCGATAAACCGTTTACATATTACATATTGGACGATAGCGGAAATGTATATTTTGCGGGACGGTATGTAAAAGCAGAATAACAAAAAAAGCACCGAAAGGTGCTTTTTTTATGTTACTTTTCTATTTTAACAGTTTCTCTGACTTCTGTTTTCTTTGGCATAACAGAGTCGTACATTTCATCTTTTTTCATATTTTCAAAAGCGACTGCAAGCATAAGTTTAATACGGTTAAGCTGATTAACTTCACTTGCACCCGGGTCGTAGTCAACCGCAACGATATTGGCTTGCGGGTACTGTCTGCGAAGTTCCTTAATCATACCCTTACCTGTAACGTGGTTAGGCAAGCAAGCAAACGGCTGAACACAAGCGATATTCGGAACACCCGAATTTATAAGCTCAATCATTTCGCCTGTCAGGAACCAACCCTCACCTGTGCAGTGACCAAGCTGTAAAACGTGCTTTGCACCCTCGGCAATATCCGCAATATGTTTCGGTGAACGCGTACGGAACTTAGGATTTTCATTCATAACCTTTGCCATATGCTTTCTGAAGCTTTCAATACCCCAAATTGCAAGATTGCAAAGTGCGGCGGTTGAACGCTTAGAGCCAAGATTATCACGTTTGAAGTTATTGTTATACAAGCAATAAAGCATAAAGTCCGCAAGTCCCGGCATAACAGCCTCACCGCCCTCCGACTCAATAACATCAATAATATTGTTATTTGCGTCAGGGTGGAACTTAACAAGAATTTCACCTACCACACCGACTTTTGGCTTTTTGACTGTTTCATCAATTTCGATTGCGTCAAAGTCTGCGATTATTTCATCAATAACCTTTTTAAGTTTAAGCTGTTTACGGTTATTATTAATAATATCGCTGTACAAACGCTTTTGCCACTTTTCGTGTACCGCATTTGTTTCGCCCTCGTTTACCTCGTAAGGACGGATACGAAGTGTAACGGCAAGCAATAAGTCACCCCAAGTACAAGCCTTTAAAAGACCGTCAACAAGTTTTGGAGTAATCTTAAATCCGGGATTGCCCTCAAGTCCCGACACGTTAAGCGAAATTACGGGAACATTCGGATAGCCTGCCTCTTTAAGCGCCTTACGAAGAAAGGCGATATAGTTAGTCGCACGACAGCCGCCGCCTGTTTGTGTAATCATAACGGAAGTGTTGTTCGGGTCGCATTTTCCGCTTGTAAACGCATTGACAAGCTGACCTGTTACCATAATTGACGGATAACAAGCGTCGTTATTAACGCTCTTTAAACCGGCCTCAACGTCCTCTGCCGTTGCGTGTTCAAGCACAAGTGCATTGTAACCGTTTGCACGCATAACCGCCTCGAAAAGTCCGAAGTGGGTAGGACTCATTTGAGGGAAGATTATAGTATGCTTTTTGCGTTCTTCCTCTGTAAACTTAACTCTGTTAATTGTGTAATCATCAATTTTATGCGGAATAAAGTCGTTATCGTCACGTTCCTTGACTGCCGCTTTAAGCGAACGAACTCTTATTCTTGCAGTACCGAGATTTGAAACCTCATCTATTTTCAATGTCGTATAAATCTTTTCGTGTGACTGCAAAATTTCCTGTACTTGGTCGGTCGTAACTGCGTCAAGACCGCAGCCGAACGAATTAAGCTGAATTAGCTCAAGACGCGGATTTTTGATAACCTGTGCCGCTGATTCGTAAAGTCTTGTATGGTATGCCCATTGGTCAACAACTCTGATATCACGTTCAAGATGACCGAGATGTGCAACGCTGTCCTCTGTAAGAACGGCAAAGCCGAGTGATGTAATCATATCCGGAATACCGTGATTGATTTCAGGGTCGATATGATACGGTCTGCCGGCAAGTACGATAGCACGTTCATCGTGTTCGTCAAGCCACTTCAAAACTTCTTCACCCTTATTTCTGATGTCTTGCTTGTAATGCTGAAGTTCGGCAAAAGCCTTTTCAGACGCGTTGTCAATTTCTGTTTTTGTAAAGCTGTAATCGTGCAACGCTTTCATCATTTGACGTTTAAACGACGGCTTGTCGGCAAGATTGATAAAAGGATACAAGAAGTTAATATCGCTTTGACGTACAACGTCCATATTGTTGTAGATAACTTCCGGATAAGATGTTACCATAGGACAGTTGAAGTGATTGCCTGCGTCCGAATATTCTATCTGCTCATACGGAATACAAGGGTAAAAAATCGTTTTTATGCCCTTGTCGATAAGGTCTTGAATGTGACCGTGTACAAGTTTTGCAGGGTAGCAAGCACTTTCACTCGGTATCGAGTCGATACCTTTTTCGTAAAGGTCGTGCGTACTTCTGCCGGAAATTCTTACGGAGAAACCAAGCTCAGTAAAGAATGTAAACCATAGCGGATAATTTTCATATATATTAAGCACACGCGGTATACCGATAACACCGTTCGGTGCATTCTCTGCCTTTAACGGCTTGTATGCAAATGCACGTTTGTATTTATAATCATAAAGATTAGGCATTTGCTTTTTGGCTTTTTCAAGTCCGGCACCGCGTTCACAACGGTTACCGGATACAAACTGACTTCCGTCAGAAAATTTTGTTATTGTAAGCTGACAGTGGTTGTTGCACTTTTGACAACGTGTAAGTGAAGTATCGAATGTGAACGAATCAAGTTCGTCAACACGAAGAATATCACATTCACCGCCGTTCCAACGTTCTTTTGCGATAAGTGCCGAACCGAACGCACCCATAATACCTGCAATATCCGGACGGACAACATTTTTGCCTGTCAAAAGTTCAAAACAACGAAGTATAGCGTTGTTGTTGAAAGTACCGCCTTGAACAACGATATTAGTACCCATTTGTTCGGGGTCACGAAGTTTTATAACCTTGTAAAGTGCGTTTCTGACAACGGAATAGGAAAGACCTGCACTGATGTCACCGACAGTCGCACCCTCTTTTTGGGCTTGTTTAACACGCGAATTCATAAACACCGTACAACGCGTACCAAGGTCAACGGGATTGTCTGCCACAAGCGCTTCTTGTGAGAATGATATTGTATCAAGTCCCAAACTTTCCGCAAATGTTTGAATGAATGAACCGCAGCCCGATGAACAGGCCTCGTTAAGCATAATACTGTCGATTACGCCGTTTCTGATTTTCATACATTTCATATCCTGACCGCCGATGTCGATGATAAAATCAACACCCGGTGAGAAATAATTTGCGGCTTTGTAGTGGGCGATAGTTTCGATTTCGCCTTCTTCAATTCTGAAAGCAGTCTTTAACAAAAGTTCGCCGTAACCTGTTGTACAGGCATTTGCGATATAAGCCGATTTCGGCAATTTTGAATACAATTCACGAAGTATTTTTATACCGCAGGTAATAGGACTGCCTTCGTTTTTGCCGTAATAATCATAAAGAATATCGCCGTCCTCGTTAATAAGTGCGGCTTTGATAGTCGTTGAACCGATGTCAAGACCAAGGAATACAGGACCGTTTGCGGTTGAAATATCCTTACGTCTTGCAACGTCTTTGCCGTGTCTGTCGAAAAATTCCTTGCGTTCTTCCTCTGTTTCAAACAGCTTGCGCATACGCGTGATTTCGGCGTCAACCGATTTTGCGTTTGCAAGCTGTGAAATAAGTGTGTCTATGTCGGAAGTCTTGTCTTCGTACATAAGTGCCGCACCGATTGCCACGAACAGCTGTGCGTTTTCAGGAGTTTTGAAAGACTTCGCATTGTCCTTTAAAGTTTCCTCAAACTGACGTCTTAGCTGAGGTAAGAAGTGCAAAGGACCTCCAAGAAATACGATATTGCCCTTTATAGGCCTGCCTTGTGCAAGACCGCTGATTGTCTGAGTTACAACGGCTTGAAGAATTGACGCGGCAATATCTTCACGTGCCGCACCCTCGTTTAAAAGTGGCTGAACGTCCGATTTTGCGAAAACACCGCAACGGGCGGCGATAGGGTAAATAATAGTGTGCTTTTCGGCAAGTGCATTAAGACCGTCTGCATCTGTTTTCAAAAGTATAGACATTTGGTCAATAAAAGAACCTGTACCGCCGGCACAAGTACCATTCATTCTTTGCTCAAGTCCGCCCGAAAGATAAAGGATTTTCGCGTCCTCACCACCAAGTTCAATAACAACATCTGTTTCAGGCATAAATGTTTTTATAGCTGTTTTGTTTGCTATAACCTCTTGTACAAAAGGCAAGTCAAGCATTTTTGAAAGTAAAAGACCGCCCGAACCTGTTATAACAACAGTGAACTGTTCGTTTTTGACAACCTCCTTGACTTCTGCAAAAAGGCCTTTAACGGTGCTTTTTATATCTGAAAAATGACGTCTGTATTCTGCAAATAAAGTATTTTTGTTTTCATCAAGCACAACAACTTTAACTGTTGTTGAGCCTACATCAATACCCATATGTAGTCTACTCATCAATGTAACCCCCTCACATATTGTAGAGTATAAAATTATTCTATTCTATTATACATTCTAATAAGAAATTAGTCAAGTAAAGTTTGATTATGTTCATAATGATTTTACATAAAATCGTATAATTAAAATTTGTTGAAAATATTGACAAATAAATTGGAAAATGATATTATATTTGTACAAAATAAATAAAAATCGGAGGGGATGACAAATGAAAAGAAAAATAGTTTTTGCGTGCATGATTTCTGCATTGTTTTTGTCGCAAACTGCAATGGCGGCACCGAATGTTGAAGTGAACGGAACGCAGATAGATACTGACGCGGTAATAATCGACGACAAAACGTATGTACCGCTTAGAGGTGTTTTTGAGGCCGCCGGAGCAGAGGTTTCATGGAACGAGGAAAAGCAGACAGCAGGCATTAATATATCAAATTCGCTTAGTGATGATGAATTAATTCCTTCGGTGATTGAAACGGTAAGTCCGTCAGTAGTCGGAATTATCGGGCGCGGTAAGACGGAAAGCTATTACGGCTCGCAAGAGGGGATTATGAGCGGTTCGGGTGTTATAATAAAGACCGGCGGTGAAATTCTTACCAATGCACACGTTGTAAAAAATATGAACACGATTTTAGTTGTGATGAATGACGGAAAAGGCTATGAGGCGCAACTGAAATATATAGATGAAGATACAGACCTTGCGGTTGTTAAAATAAAAAAGATTGGTTTGCCAGTTGTGAAATTCGCAAACAATGAAGATATTGTTGTTGGTAAACAGGTTATAGCAATAGGAACACCGATAACGTTTTCATTGCGTAATTCCGCAACGGTAGGGCATATAAGCGGACTAAACAGAAGTGTCGGCGAGCCGTACAGACTTGTTCAGACAGATACGGCTATTACTCACGGAAATTCGGGCGGTGCACTTATTAATATGAACGGTGAGCTTGTTGGTATTACATCAAGCGGATATTCGGGTACAAATACTAATTTTGCAGTTCCTGTCGATACAGTTAAGTATGTACTTAATCAGTTTGAATTGTACGGAAAAGTCAGACATATATCATTTGGTGCAGAGTTCCAAGAGGACTGGCTTGCAGAGCTGGGAGTTCCGTCAGAGGCAGGACTTACAATAAAAGGACTTGAAAAATCATCACCTCTTGCAAAGGCGTCGTTTAAGAACGGTGACGTGTTGGTTTCGGTCGATGATGTTGCGATAAACAGTATAGTTGAACTTAACGAATTGATGAAGAATTATCTTCCGGGCGATACTGTCAAAGTAGGTGTGAAAACCAACGGTGAAATCAAGTATGCGGATATAGTTCTTGACGAAAAAGCTAAAACGGAATAGGGGGCGAATGATATGAAAAAGTTTATTTCTTTGATGATATGTGTGGCGATGATATTGTCGTCAGTCAGCGCTGTGGCGGATAGTGACAGCCTTATAGTGAATACTGTTAAGGTGAACGTAAGTAGTGGCAGTGTTACGCTAAATGATGAGGGAATGTCTGTTTCAGCCGCACCGTATGTCAATCAAAACGGTGATACAATGGTTGATATGTATGCGCTGGTAAATGCACTCGGCGGCGAAATAACTGAAAAAGACGGAGTTTATTCGGTGACTTATGATGATGTTGAAATTAAGTACACATTAAATTCAACGGAAGTTGACGTTGCAGGACAGACGTTGACTATGAGTTCAGCTGTTATAATCAGTGATAACGGAACTGTAATGGCACCGTTGAGATTTGTTTCGGAGGCGCTTGGTGCAGACGTAACATACAACAGCGAAAGCGGAGAAATTGTAATTGTTTCGGCAGGCGGTCTGGATTCGGGAGTGAATTACAAGCTGTTGTTTAAGTATACCGAGAAAGAAAAAATCGGTAATTCAAAGGAACATTGGCGCTTTACAAAGACAGATAATTTTGATATGTCCGAGAGCAGTTACGGCAGTAGTTACAGATTTTCAATGAATGATATATCATTCACATTAAGAAGTCAGAAAAATGACGGAACCAGTTCTTTAGAACAATATTATCTTTCAATGCAAAAATCATATTTATCAAGTTACAACCGAAATGTAATGTATGATAAAGGAAAGGGCGAGCATAACGGCGTTGAGTATGTGTATACAAAGTACAGAAGACTTGATACTGTGACAGAGGCATATGCTTATAAAACAGACGAGTATTTTTATTTTATAACAATACAGCGAAGTTTTGAAAACTTTGAAACTGCCAAAGAAAATACTGATGTTACCGCGTTTTTGAATTCGCTTGAATTTGATTATAAAGGCGGCGACGAAGAAAATACAGTTAATGTAGCCGAAATAGGTCTTGAAAAACAGCTTGCGGGAGAGGAAAAATCGGAATATGTAGACGGAAATTACAGATGGAGTATCAAATTAACTGAGGATTGGTCTGTAAACGAATACTACGGTTTTTACAATAAAGTGACAGTCATAAAACCGACAAGCATTGAAACGGACGATAATTTTAATTACAGCTATGGTTACGATTATGACGATATGTATTATTACAATTCGTATTTAAGTGTAAGAGATCCTCTGATTATGATTTCTACATATTCTAATCCGAATAGGCAGTCTGCCGCAGATTGGGCAAAAAAGAACCGTGATGATTACGAAAAGACCGTTAATTCTGAAAAATATAAAATATCCGAAATAAAAGAAACTCAAATCGGACAGATTAAAGCATATTATTTTGAGGAGAATTATTCGGAGAACGAAAATGAGTATGTCGAAAAAACGTATTATATGAATTACGGTGATTTTAGATATAAAATTAATCTCGGATATGATAAGAGAGAAGAAGAGGCGGAGGGATTTAAGGAAAGTGCTGACGCGGTTATAAAGTCGTTTGTGCCTGGAGAAATAAATATAAATGAATTGGGCGACGCACTTGAAAGCGATAGTGATATTGACGCGTTGAACGTACTAAATGAATTTAAAGGCGATATTTTCAGTATCAATTATCCTTGCTTGTGGAATGTAAGCGAAACAGATACGGGATTACTGTTGGCAAAGGATCGTTCTAAGAATGGAATGGATGCAACGGGATTACTGTCGGCGATTTTCCCTAACTTTTCTCTTATGTTAAGTGCGGCTGACGGCAGTTCATTGCGTGCAGAAAAGACGTCGTTGTCATATTACGACGATAAATTAAATAAAAGCACATATACTTTGGAAGAATATATGTATAAAAATATTGCAGGAATGCTTAACAGTTCAAGTTCATATTTGAATATTTCAATGCCGAATGAAATTGAAGAAGTAACATTGATGGGCAAAAAGGGATATAAAGCTGATCTTGTTTTAACGATTAATGGTGTTAATAATGTGTATTATACAATGTATTTTATCCCATATGACAGTGAAAATCTGATTACGGTAATAAAAGCGTGCAATGAAAGTGAAAAGAATACAGTTTACGAAAATGCTTTGGATAAGGCATTGAATAGCTTGAAACTTTCGTAATATACAAAAAATCCGATGAATTTAATTCATCGGATTTTTATTTACATAGTTTGTCTGCCCTCAAGTGCCTTTATAAGAGTAATCTTATCGGCATATTCGAGGTCGCTTCCTATCGGAATACCGTGTGCGATACGGGTAACTTTTACGTCAAACGGAGCAAGCAGTTTAGAGATATAGACTGCTGTTGCTGTGCCGTTTACGGTTGGGTTGGTAGCCATAATGACTTCCTTAACTGTACTGTCGCTAAGACGGAGTAAAAGCTCGTTAATCTTTATGTCATCGGGGGTTATACCGTCCATAGGGGACAATGACCCGTGAAGTACATGGTAAAGACCGTTAAATTCGTTTGTCGCCTCGATTGCCGAAACATCTTCGGGACTTTCGACAACACATATAACGGAATTATCGCGTTTCGGTGATGAACATATTTTACACGGTGATGTATCGGTCAGATTTTGACATACAGGGCAAAGCGTAATTTTTTCTTTCGCCTCTGTGATTATGTTAGACATTGAAACTGCGTCCTCTTTTGACATATGTTCAAGAATGTGAAAAGCAATTCTTTCTGCACTTTTTCTGCCGATACCGGGAAGTTGTTCAAATTTTTCGATTAAATTTTCAATGACTGTTGCGTGCATATTAGAATAAGCCCGGAATATTAATTCCGCCTGTAACGGCACTCATACCTTCAGCCATCATATCGTCAGCCTTTTTGACTGCATCGTTGACTGCAACCATAACAAGGTCCTCAAGTGTTTCAATATCTTCAGGGTCAACAGCGTCAGGACTGATTTTAAGTGAAAGAATTTCTTTCTTGCCGTTAGCGGTAGCTGTAACTGCACCGCCGCCAGCTGTACCTTCAACAACCTTATCTTCAAGTTCTTCCTGAACCTTTTCCATTTCAGCCTGCATTTTTTGAGCTTGCTTGATAACGTTGCTCATATTCTTATTAGCGTTCATTCCTGAACCTGCAAAACCTTTGTATTTTCCCATTGTAATTTACCTCTTTCTTAGTTTTTAAAATTAATTATTATCATCCTCAGGGGATAATTCTTTGCCTTCCAAAAATTCTTCGGGAGCATTGTCATCATCTTCGTCATTGTTATCGTCAAGAGATGACTGTGAAAAGTTATCCTTAGAGGAATCATATTCCATAAATTCACTTTCGTCTACATTTTCAACGATTTCACCGAAATTCGCTACAAGATTGTCCAGGGGATCGTCGGATACTTTTGTCGGTTCATTTACTTCACCGTTGCCACCGGGCAAGTTCCAAAAATCAACGAGTTCTTCTTGTATGTCGTTTTCGTATGCAACCTTTACCGCAAAGTCTGTACCGGACGCACGTTTAAAAATAACCTGCATTTTATCCTTGTACGCTGCCGCAATATTGTAAGCACCTTTCTCTTTGGGGTTGAACAAAAGTATAATACCGTCTGAATCAATGGTTATATTTCTGTTCATCAAAGCGGCTTTTAAGTAACCTGCCGAGTTGCACATCGTTCGCGATATGTTGTCCCAATTCTTTGCAACCTTGACAATAGGATTGTCGGAGGTGAGTTCTTCTTTCGGAATTGGGTTATATAATCTGACCGAAGTTTTCTTCTTCTCGGTTACTTCTTTTTTTTTAACCGTTTCGGTCGGCTGCACCGTTATACCGTTTTTTACCTTTTCCTCAAGATTTGAAATTCTTTCGGATAGGGAAGAAGTATCGGTAACGGCACCGTTTTTAACTTTGCTTTCCAATGACGCAAGCCTGTCCATAACCGCTGACGGTGAATCGTCATATTCGGGTCTGGCAAGTTTGATAAGTGCCAACTCATATACTATACGAGGTGACTTCATCCATTTAGTATCGGCTTGTGCGTCGGACAGTACCGATGTTGCGTGAGAAATCTTCTCAAAAGACATTTTGTCTGATAACGCTTTTAATTTTACCATATCTTCTGCATTGTAGTCAAGCATTGCGGAAGAATCTTCTGTAATTTTACAAATAAGCATATCGCGAAAATTCTTTATAAGTGAGTCGATAAACACTCTTAAATCTTTACCGTCTGACATAACATTGTCAATTACGGAAATTATTTTATTTACATCGCCTTTTTCAATGGCGTCTGTAATCTGAAATATTGATTCGGCAGTTGAAATGCCGAGAGTAGCCGTTATATTTTTGGCGGTAATCGAATTACCACAGGCGGAAACGACTCTTTCAAGTATGCTCAGCCCGTCACGCATTGAACCGTCCGCAAGACGTCCCAAAAGTTCGTATGCGTCCTCCGATATGTTAAGCTTGTCGCCGTGTGCGATTTCTTTCATACGAAGTATAATATCCGACGGCTTTATGCGTTTAAAATCAAATCTTTGGCATCTTGATAAAATCGTTTGAGGTACTTTGTGAGCCTCAGTCGTTGCAAGAATAAATATAACGTGCTCAGGAGGTTCTTCAAGTGTTTTCAAAAGGGCATTAAACGCACCGGTTGAAAGCATATGCACCTCGTCTATGATGTAAACCGTGTATTTTGCGTTTGTGGAAACATAACGCACATCGTCACGGATTTCGCGGATATTGTCGACACCGTTGTTTGACGCCGCGTCAATTTCTTTAACGTCCAAAATACTGCCGTCCAAAATACCTTTGCATACTTCACATTCGTTGCAAGGACTTCCGTCATGCGGATTAAGGCAGTTTACTGCACGCGACAAAACCTTTGCACAAGTTGTTTTACCTGTTCCGCGCGTTCCGCAGAATAGGTAAGCATGACCGATTTTGTCGTTTAAAATCTGATTTTTTAAAGTTTGTGTAATATGGCCTTGACCGACAATGTCCTCAAACACCATAGGACGCCATTTTCTGTAAATAGCTTGATGTGCCATATAACCTCCAATACCTTTCTTTATACGAAAAAACGCCATATAGGCGTTGTAATAATCAAAATAGGCTCCGACCGAGTTTACCGTAACACATTGAAAGCACCGCTTATTGCTGCTTGGTTCCCCATCTGACAAGGTTCACGGGTTTCAATCGCACGGGCTCGGCCGTCATCGCCAATCAAATCTTCAGTTAGCTATAATATTATAATACATTTTTTCAAAAACTGCAATACCTATTTTAAAATTTTTTTAGAATATTCAAAAAAATTTATGCATATAATGGTTAGGTGGCTCGGTTAGGAGGCATAAATATCAAAAAATCGGAGGAATCAATATGGATAATGAAATTTTGTACAAAAGTTTAAAAAAGGAAAGCGAGGTTTACATTTGTTTGGATTATTATATTATACCCGAGAGCATATCGGCAGATTATTGTGATTTAAAGTGCTACGGAATTAAGATAGAAAAGACAACTGTGTATGCAGGCGGAGGTAAAATAGTGGAAAGCAAGCAGATAAATAATATTTTTTACCGATACAAAGACGCAACGGAATTTTCTGATGTTATTATAAAGAAACGTATCGAACCACAGGGACTTCGTGACATCGTGGAAAATTATATAATAGAAAGTATTGACAGAGCAAGACAAAGTGCATAAAATAAATATCGAAATATAATTTACAAAGGGATATTATTATGTACAAAGTAAAAGAAACGATTGTTGTCGAGGGGATATACGACAAAATAAAGCTGTCACGTTTTATAGACTCGGTGATAATAGTGACAAACGGATTTTGCGTATTTTCTGATGACAGAATATTGGAAAGCATAAAAAAGATGGCGGACGAAACGGGAATTGTTATTTTGACCGATTCCGACAGTGCCGGCTTTAAAATAAGAAACTACATAAAACAGTCTTTGCCGAAAGAAAAGGTAAAACACGCTTATGTACCCGATGTTCACGGCAAGGAAAAACGCAAGAGAGAACCGGGAAAAGAGGGACTTTTGGGTGTTGAGGGGATTAAGGACGATATAATCCTTGATTCCCTCAAAAAAGCGGGTTGCACGATTGACGGAAGTGCGACGGCGGTAAAAGAGGGACGCGAAATCACAAAAGCCGATTTGTATAAAGCAGGTCTTTCGGGGGGAGAGGGCAGCGGTGAAAAGCGTAACGCACTTGCACATTCTCTCGGAATACCTATGAAAATTTCCGCGAATATGCTCCTTGATTTGCTCAACAGACTGCTTAATTATGATGAGTTTTGTGAAATTGTACAAAACATTGACGATTTAAAAGAAGAATTTTGATAAAAAATATATTGACAAACTATATGAAATCGTGTAAAATATCACCTGTAAATAAAAATAACTTTACAGGTGATGCAAATGGCAAAGGACTTGAATGTTACCATTTTGCTTGACGTATACGGTCAGTTGCTTACGGAAAAGCAACGTAATGCCATAGATATGTATTATAACGAGGACTTGTCGCTGTCGGAAATTGCCGATGTAATCGAAATAAGCAGACAGGGCGTCAGAGAGTCGATTAAGCAAGGCGAAAAGCATTTGACGAATTATGAAGAAAAGCTCGGAATAGTCGAACGATTTCATAATATAAGTTCAAAGCTTGAAAAATTAAATGCGTTGCTTGAAAATACCGATTTTGACGGTAAAGACGAGTTTTACGGATTGATTGACGAAATATCAAAAGAAATATAGATATAGATTATTTGCGGAAAGGAGTCACAGCTTATGGCATTTGAAAGCCTTGGTGATAAGCTGCAGGGAGTTTTTAAAAAACTTCGCGGTAAAGGAAAGCTTAACGAAAAAGATATAAAAGACGCAATGCGTGAGATTAAGCTGGCTCTTTTGGAGGCAGATGTAAACTTCAAGGTTGTTAAGGAATTTGTGAACATAGTTTCCGAAAAGGCACTTGGTCAGGAGATTATGGAATCGCTTACTCCGGCACAACAGCTTGTTAAAATAGTTAATGAAGAACTTACCCAAATGATAGGCGGTGAAGTTTCAAGACTTGAATTTTCGCAAAAACCGCCAACAGTCATTATGATGTGCGGTCTGCAAGGTGCAGGTAAGACAACGGCAACAGGTAAGCTTGCATTAAACCTTACAAAGAAAATGAATAAGCGTCCGCTTATGGTTGCTTGTGACGTGTACCGTCCGGCGGCTATAAAACAGCTTGAAGTTTTGGGTAAACAAATTCAAGTACCGGTATTTTCAATGGGTGCAGACGTAAATCCCGTTACTATCGCAAAAGAGGCGGTAGCACACGCAATAAAGCATGGAAACGACCCTGTTATCCTTGATACGGCAGGTCGACTTCATATAGATGAGCAGCTTATGGACGAGCTTGCGAACATCAAAGCGGAAGTAAATCCGACGGAAATACTTCTTGTTGTAGACGCAATGACAGGTCAGGACGCAGTAAACGTCGCAAAATCATTTAACGATCAGCTTGATATAACAGGTGTTATACTTTCAAAGCTTGACGGTGATACAAGAGGCGGTGCGGCACTTTCCGTAAAACAAGTTACGGGTAAGCCGATAAAATATGCGTCGGTCGGTGAAAAATTGAGCGACCTTGAACAGTTCCATCCGGACAGAATGGCGTCAAGAATTTTGGGTATGGGTGATGTGCTTACTCTTATCGATAAGGCACAGGAAACCATAGATGAAAAGAAAGCACAGGAGCTTGAAGAAAAAATCCGTAAACAACAGTTTGACCTTGATGATTTCCTTGAACAGTTCAAGCAAATCAGAAAAATGGGTTCATTCTCACAAATACTCGGTATGTTGCCGGGAATAGATAAGAAAATGCTTGAAAGCGTTGACACTGAAGAAAATGAAAAGAAAATGCTTCATATTGAGGCGATAATTCAGTCAATGACACAGGAAGAACGCAGAAAGCCGAGTATAATCGGCGCAAGCAGAAAAGTCCGTATATCGAAAGGTAGCGGAACAAGAGTACAGGACGTAAATCAGCTTTTGAAACAGTTTGAACAAATGCAAAAGATGATGAAACAGCTGTCAGGCGGACGTCAGGCAAAAATGCTTAAGCGTCTCAGAAAACGTAAGTAAGGTATGATAAATACTTTATGATATATTTATGCTTATAATTTATGGGAGGTGAAAGAACAATGGCAGTAAAAATCAGATTGAGAAGAATGGGTGCAAAGAAGGCTCCTTTTTATAGAGTAGTAGTTGCAGATTCAAGATACCCAAGAAACGGTAGATTTATTGAAGAAGTTGGCACATACAATCCTCTAACAGACCCTGCAACAGTTAATATTGATGCAGAGGCAGTTAAGAAGTGGATCTCAAACGGTGCTCAGCCAACTGATACTGTTAAGGCTCTTCTAAAGAAGTCTAACATTATCTAATTATGGAGGATAGGCTAATGAAAGAAGTATTGGAGATAATAGCCAAATCACTTGTTGACTATCCCGAACAGGTTGATGTTAAGGAAATTAACAACGAGGACCAGACAGTAACTTTGGAACTTAGAGTTGCTGAAAGCGATATGGGTAAGGTGATTGGTAAACAGGGGAGAATTGCTAAGGCAATCAGAACTGTTGTCAAAGCTGCCGCAAGTCGTGAAAATAAAAAAGTTGCGGTTGAAATCTTACAATAGGATAGTAGGGGCTTGCATTTGTGAGCCCTTTTTGTATTTTAATTTCCGATGTTGAAGAAAGGATTTAGTTATGGACTTGCTTGAGGTAGGAAAAATAGTTAATACACACGGTTTAAGAGGTGAAGTTAAGGTTGTTCCTTGGACCGATTATCCCGAAGTGTTTGAAGATATAGATTTTGTTTATGTAAAGAAAAAGTCTGAATATGAAAGACTTGACGTAAAGGGTATAAAGTATCAGAAGAATAATCTTATCGTGAGATTTTCTCAGATTGCTGATATAAATATGGCTGAAAAGTATAAAAATCAAGTGATTTATGCCGAACGCAAGATTTTGGGCGAGCTTCCTGAGGGCGTGTATTATATTGCCGACCTTATCGGTCTTGATATTGTTACGGAGGACGGCGAAAAAATCGGTACTGTAAGCGATGTTTTCAACACAGGCAGTAACGACATTTACGAAGTAAAGCGTGAGGGAAAGAAAAATCTTTTGTTGCCTGTTATAGATGACGTTGTTCTTAATATCAACGTTGAGGGCGGTAAAATAACCGTCAGAATGATGGACGGCTTGGAGGACTTGGCGTGAAAAATCATATGAGATTTGATGTGCTTACATTGTTTCCGCAAATGTTTGAGGCGGTTTTGGGTGACAGTATAATTGGTCGTGCGAGAGAAAATGATATTCTTGAAATGAATTTTATTGATATTCGTGATTTTTCAACCAATAAACATAGAAAGGTTGACGATTATCCGTATAGCGGCGGCGGTGGTATGCTTATGAACGCACAGCCTGTGTATGACGCGTATATGTCTGTTGCGGAGGGACTTGATTATAAACCGTTTACGATATATATGTCGCCGCAGGGAAAGGTGTTTAATCAAGGTATTGCGATCGACCTTGCAAATTATGAGCATATCGTTTTGCTTTGCGGTCATTATGAGGGTATTGACCAAAGAGTTATAGATGAAATTGTGGATATGGAACTGTCCGTCGGTGATTTTGTTATGACAGGCGGCGAAATCCCCGCAATGACTGTTATTGATACTGTTTCAAGACTTGTTCCGGGAGTTTTGGCTGCTGAAACTTCGTATGAAAATGAGTCGCATTTTAACGGACTTTTGGAGTATCCGCAGTATACCCGTCCGGCAGTTTGGCACGATAAACCGATTCCCGATGTACTTATTTCCGGTCATCACGCGAAAATCGAACAGTGGAAAAGGGAACAGTCACTCATTAATACACTCAAAAAGCGTCCCGATATGCTTGAAAAAGCCGAACTTACCAAGGAAGATATAAAATTTTTGAAAGAATATAAGTAGATTTTGGATTTGACTATTGAATTTTGAATGTACATTTGATATAATAGTTAAGTCGAGCGGATATGGCGGAATTGGCAGACGCGCATGATTCAGGTTCATGTGGGGCAACCCATGCAGGTTCAAGTCCTGTTATCCGCACCAAAATGCAAACAAACCGCATAGCTATGCGGTTTGTTTTTATATGTACACGATTTTTACACGAATTTTTTGAATTTACACGATTTTATTTAAAATTTCAACCGCTTTTTCTTCTTGTTGAGGGTACAGATGAGAGTATATATTCCAAGTGATTTCTATGTTGGTATGCCCCAAACGTCTTGCGATTTCTTGAATGTTAATACCGTTATTCGCTAACAATGAAGCGTGGCTGTGTCTAAAATCGTGAATGCGTATTTTTTTGACATTTGCAATATCGGCAAACTTTTCGTTTCGCTTTTCTATGGTTGTATCACGTAAACACTTAATACCGCCACATATCCGCAAGTTATCAGAATAACCGTCAATAGCCTTATAACGTTTTTGGTGTTCGTTTAATATATTAATAAGTGGCAATGGCATTTGTAAATCACGAACAGACGATTTATTCTTTGGAGGTGTTTCTCTGTCCTCACCCTTAAGCTTTTGAGCAATGCTCCGACGTACATGAATTATATTATCATCTATATCCGACCACTTCAACGCATTTATTTCACCCTTACGCATACCCGTATAAAATGCGATATTAAAAAATACATAGAAATTCCATTCATATATACTTCCTGTTGATTGTTCGGATAGTTCTGCTTGCTTTTGGGCGGCTTGTATGTACTTTTTAAATTCTTTGGGGGTGTAAAAATCCATTTCCTTTTTATTTTCATATGGATTTCTGAAATTCCCGACAACAGTAAGAGGATTTCTCGGTATGTATTCCATTTTTACCGCATAGTTGAGTAATGCTCGAAATTCGCCAAAGATATTTTTCTTCATACTTGATGAAAGTTTTTCTGTTGGCTTTTTGGCATTTGTACAGGTTTCAATATATTGTTTCCACTTTTGTAACTCTGATGATGTGATTTTGTTTAATTTGTAATCTTTAAATTTGGGTAATACATATAACTCTAATCGTCCTGTAATAGTTCTCATAGAATTTTCTCTGACTTCAAATTTTTTGACGGCGATGTATTCATCATATAATTCTTGCAATGTTATTCTTTTTAATGTTTCATTGCTAAGATTGTGCATTAACTGTCTCTCAAGCTCTTTTGCGGAATCCTTGCCATATGCGACACGATCAATTTGTTTTGATTTGCCGGAACTGTCGGTGAAATTAATTCTTACACGGTATTTCTGTAAGCCGTCTTTTTTACCGTCCATTTTATAAATAGGCATAAAAATAACACTCCTTTTTCGATTTTTCGTATTGAAAATAGAGTGCATTTATGATACAATATTATTGGTTTGGATATTGTGTATAAATGCACTTTATTCTGTTTCCTCCGACTGTTGGTAGCGGTCGGGGGAATTTTTTTAATAATCAGAATTTTTCAAATAATCCATATGTCTGCGGTAACGTCTTGGAACGTTAATAGGTACGTCATAATCGATTTGTTTAAGAAAATCGGTAATAGCGTCAACACCGTCATTAAAAAATTCTGTTATACGTTTTTCTTTATTAGCTATATTTTTATAATTAGGTGGGCATACAAATGTCCAATCCGCACCCTCGTTATCAAAAATAATTCTGAAATATTCATCTATATTGTATTTGTCAAGAGCCTTTGCCAATAACAAATGATGTTCACACCCTTCGTCAAGCAACGAAACAACAGCGTGTGAGCGGTCGTGTGCAATTACTGCCATTAACGGCTCGCTGTCGTGATTGATAAACTCTGTTTTGGCTTCATCACTGCCGTAATATTTTATTATTTCCATAATATCAATCCCCTTAAATTCAATCTTATCTACAGTTTTCTTTTTATTGACCGAACCAATCCAAAAACCCGAATACGCAAAACATTTTCATTTTCAAAACGTCTGACAGGGTACATCGGATTTATCGAATGTAATTCAATAAAATTAGGACCGTATACGATTTTCTTAATAACGCCTTCTTCATCATCAATCAATACCACGGCATAACTGCCGCTGTCTACCGACGACTGACATCTGACAAGTACAAGGTCACCTTCTTCAAACTTCGGATACATACTGTCGCCCTTAACTGTTAAATATCTGTACTCTTGTCCGTCTTTTACGTCATCGTAGTCTGTCGGTTCATATCCGATAATTTCATTATCAGCAAGACAACCCGTTCCGGCTGCAACAGAACCAATAACAGGAACATTTACAAACTTTATATCATCTAATGGATATGTGTTTGACGGAGCGGGTGATTCAATATCATCATCCCAACCCATTATATACTGAGGTGTAGTATTTAAAACATCGGCTAATTTTATAGCTATCGTTCTTTTTATGTCTATTTCTCCTGTTTCATATCTATTAACAGTGGCTTTTGTGACACCGATTTTCTTTCCGACTTCTTCTTGAGTAAGAGAACATTTTTCTCTAAGATTTCGTATTCTGTCACCAATATTCATATTTATCACCGCCTTATAAGTCTATTATAAAAGTCATTTTGTAATTTGTCAATACGTTTTACGAAACTTTTTTAATTAAAAGTGTTGACAAGTTACGTTTGACGTGCTATAATAAAGTTACGTTAAACGAAACAAGGAGGTGCTAAAATGGAAGTAGAATATATGACAGAAGATGAAAGCAACAGAGTAAAATCATATATCGTTGGAGCGGGATATAATATAACATCCTTAGCAAAAGCAATAAATATGAGCCGAGAAATGCTGTCAAACAGAATAAGCGGTAAGGTTGATTTTGGTAGAACAGAAATGAATAAAATTGCAACTGTTTTAAAATCATCGCCGACTGAAATTTTTTTTGGAAAATAAGTTACTTAAAACGTAACAAAGCGACGTAGGTAATATAAGAAAGTAGGTGAGGAAATGTGGAAAGTGTGCAAAAACAGATTGCAAAATACATTGATAATAAAGGTATAACAATCATGCACATATCTCAGAAGACAGGAATAACATATGAGTTATTGAGATTATCATTAAAATCAAATCGGAAAATGAGTGCAGATGAATTCGTTAATGTTTGTAGGTGTATTGGATTGGAGCTGAAAGATTTTGAGTAAAAGAGCAAAGCTCGCGATACTTTGCTCAGTTGGGAGATATTTATTTTTTCTTAGTTTGAGATAATGCACTACCCGCAACACTCTTACTGGTCTTACTATATCTTCCGTCACTCAAAATTTTAGATGCCTTAGAGGCAACTTTAGCTGATGTTTGTTTTGAATTAGGCATTACAACCACCTCCTTACTATATATAGTATATATACTTAAGTATAAAGGAATTATACTACTATATATTGCATAAGGCAATTACAAAGGTGTTACAATCATATTAACAAAATATTACAATAAACAGAAAGGAAAAAGAAGTATGGAAGACGAGAAAATTATTTTTAAAGTATCGGTAAGTAAAAAAGAACTATCTAAACTATTAGCTCCGTTACAGACAGTTCTTTTAAATGAAATATTAGAAAAGTTGACAAATGCTATTTCTTCTCAATAAAGGTTTTGTGATACTCATTAAGAATGTCTAAAGTAACACTTGCAGATGTTTGTTTCATAAGTAATGCAAAATTAGTATAGGGATCACATTCATCCGGAGTTTTACTATACTTCTCTAATATGATTTTAGAAAATTCTTCAAAAGACTTTGACATTATAATCACCTCCTTCCGAGATGATTATAGCACAAACTGTAAAAAAATACAATCGACGTAGGTAATATAAGAAAGTAGGTGAGGGGTAATGGAGTGTGAACATTGTGGAACAAGTTACGAGGAAGGGGACAATTTCTGTTCAATGTGTGGAAGAAAGATAGGCAATGTATGCCAACATTGTGGAACTAAGAATGAGAAAGATGCGAGATATTGCAAATACTGCGGTTATTCTTTATTAAAGGAGTCATAAAGTTTATGAATTTCGTTAGATATATCATTAAGATTTCTTGATATGCGGTCTAACTTAGCGGTATAGGCATTATATGGCTCATCAGTGAATTTCAGTTTTAATTGTTCGTCAAGTTGTTTTTGCATAATTTTTGTTTGTCTTTTATTATCAATGAAAGTAAGAAACGAAATACATACAGCAATAAAACTTATAATGACAGCAATGATAGAAAATAATTCCGCTAAACTCAATATAATCAACTCCTTTGGATGTATTATAACATTAATTTACAAAATTCGCAACAGACGAAAAAGAAAGTAGGTGAAAGACAATGAAAGTAAGGAAGATAGCTGACATTGATACGGCATTGTACATATATTACAGATACCCCGAAATCGGCAACAAGGAAATCAAGGAGTTGTTCGGCGGTTTGGGTTCTGCGACGCTGACAAAGTACAAGAAAGCCGTACAGGAAGAACAGATAAAGCAAAATGTCAAGACATCACAGCTATATACAATCAATACCGAAATGGCATATGAGGTGTGGGGCATTGATGTTGCAGAACTTGAAAAACGCAGAGATAAACTTAAAAAATTAGGTTTATCGGCATAACAAATTAAATCTCACAGGCAGACAAGGGCTGTCCGCGTGTTATCCGTAAAATAGTCAGACTTTCCCTAAGAGTTTTAATCCTTTTGCGGACGGCTCCTGTGTGCCTGTGAGGAAGTAAAGAGAGGTAAACAAATGAACACAATAGGAATTGCACTGATTAGTTTCGGTGTGGGGTTAATTATCAGTTTAAAGCTGATGAAAGAGGACGAAAAGAAACGAAAGCGTGGTAAAAAAGATGTTTAAGTTAATAAGAGAAATTCGCCGAAATATGTCAGTTATGAACATAGACGGTATAAGAATTTTGGCAGAAGTGGCAAGGGATATTGTATGTAATAAAAAATATCGTAAGGCGGACGGTGAATTAACACCGGAGCAGTTCGACAGACAGGTTAAGCAAGTTTTGGACATCGTAAAAAGAAACGAGGTGTGCAATGTCTGAAAAAATTAAGTATGCTATATCGGTTGTTGCATTTAGTGCGATACTGATCATGACAGAATTTATAATGATGAATATGATTGGGAGGTGAAAGAGAATGAATAACTATTACATTACGTTCGGCAGTGAGGGACAACCATTTAAGGGCGGTTGGATAATCATTGAGGCGGAAACAATAGAGCAAGCGTGCAAGATTTTCAGAGCGATGTATCAATACAAGGAAACTAACGATACACTGTTAAAATTCTGCTCAATATACACAGAAGAAGGCTTTAAGCAAACAGAAATGTACAAAAGCAACGACAATCTTGGAGCAGGTTGTCACTGCAAAATCAGCATAAAAAAAGAGACCGTATGAGCTGGCACTCAAAACGGTCAAAAGGTAATTACATAGATTAGTCTATGTTTTACATATATTATACCACAAAAAAATAAAAAATCAAGAAAGGAATGATAAAAAGTGGGTAATGCAAATTTATTAGAGGTTGCTCGTGGAGCAATCGGCGAGAGATTGGACTATGAACTAGGAAAGGTTGTTGAAAATATCAGCGACCTAAACACAAAGGCAGACGCAGTAAGAAAGATAACATTGACGTTATCACTAAAGCCGGACAGCGAACGACAGAACATAAAAATGTCGACACAAGTAAAATCAACATTGACACCAACGAACAACATCGAAAGTGCGTTGTACTTGACGGAATCAGACGAGGGCAAAGCATTAGTCGAAATGTTGCCACAAGTACCGGGACAAATGGCGTTAGACGGTTCAGAGCAAGAAGAACCAAAGGTTATAGCAATTAAGAAAGCAATGTAATTTAAAGGAGGATAAAGAAATGATTGATAGAAGTTTTATTGAAAAAATCGAAGAAATGACAGGACCAAAGGTGATTGAGACCGACTATGGCACGTTTTCGGACATTCAACTGCACAAAATTGAGGACAGATTGGTTGATACAACTAAGTTATCAAGTCTAAGTGGTTTAGTCACTATGATGAAACAAGAAATGAACAATTATGACAATCCATTATTCGTGAGAGTGGTATCGCCGGATCAGGTTGATGTATTGGGTACGGTCAGATGTGATATGCAACGCGAAAGACCATATGTTACATATGCAAAATTCAATCGCTTTGACTTCGATAGTTATATGAGTATCGAAAATATGATTATAAATCTAAAATCACGCTTTGCACCGACAGAGGATAGAGATTATCTTGTGCAGTTGCTTGGCAACATAACAGACCAACAATCAGTACAAACGAAAGATGACGGTATAACACAATCGGCAACCGTCAAGAGCGGTATTCAGTTGGTTGGCGAACAGAGAATAAAACCGATTGTTTCGCTAAAGCCATACAGAACGTTTTTAGAGGTAGAACAACCAGAAAGCGACTTCCTAATTAGATTAAAAGACGGCAGAGCGGCACTGTTTGAGGCAGACGGTGGAGCTTGGGAACGTGAGGCAGTAAAGAACGTTGCGGACAAGCTAAGAGAATTGCTTGAAGATGTACCGAATGTACATATAATTGAATAATAAAAAAGCGGGGGAATTTAATTTCCCCCGCAATACCGTTCAACGGCATATATTATAACACAACAATATTTTAGCATAGAAAAGGAGAAATGTCAAATGAACATATACGAAATAGACAATGCAATGTTTTTTTTAGTTGATGAAGAAACAGGCGAAATAAAGGATTATGAGGCATTTGAAGAAATGCAAATGATACCGGAAGAAAAAATCGAAAATACAGCGTTATGGTATAAAAATCTGATAGCTGAAAGCAAGGCTATCAGAGAAGAAGAAAAAGCACTTGCGGAACGTCGTAAGTCGTTGGAAAACAAGGCTGAACAATTGAAAACCTATATAAACCGAGTATTGCAAGGCAATAAATTCGCTACTCCAAAAGTGGCGATAAGTTACAGAAAATCAACAGCAGTAGAAGTCGATGATGAATTTATCGACTATGCAATGAAGAACAACGACAGATTGCTAACGTTCAAAAAACCAGAGGCAAACAAGACGGTTATAAAAGATATGCTAAAAGACGGAGTGGAAATTCCACACGCAACATTAATTGAACGGAATAATATGAGTATAAAATAAGGAGTGATACATATGGGAATACCGGTTTTAATTATGGGTGAAAGCGGTAGCGGAAAAAGCGCAAGCCTAAGAAATTTTGACGCAGATGATTTGGTAATATTTAATGTGGCAAGTAAGCCGCTTCCGTTCCGCAAGAAGTTAAATTCAATCAAAAAGGCTACATACAACGTTATTGCCAAAGAATTAAGTAAAAAGCAGTATAAGCGATACGTTATAGACGACAGTCAATATCTGTTGGCGTTCGATTCGTTTAATCGTGCAAAAGAAACAGGCTATGCGAAGTTTACCGATATGGCGGTACGTTTTCAGAAGATGATTACATTTATTATTGAGGGATTGCCCGATGATACAATCGTATATTTTTTGCACCATTGCGAGCAGACCGAAAACGGTAAAATTAAAGCGAAAACAATCGGTAAAATGTTGGATAATCAGTTGACCGTTGAGGGACTGTTTTCAATCGTTTTGCTATGTCAAGCTGACGGTCAAAGTCATAGTTTCATAACGCAATCAGACGGACATACAACGTGCAAGTCGCCTATGGATATGTTTGATTTAGAGATTGATAACGATTTGAAAGCAGTTGACGAAAGAATAAGAGAATATTACGGAATGAATGAGGAGGATAAAAATAATGAATAAAATACAAGGATATGACGAAGCACAATCGTATACAGGTGAGAGCAGAACATTGCCGGCAGGTAAATATATCTGCGAAATCAAGGGTGCAAAAGAAGTTGCAACAAAAACCGGAAAAAAGCAATTAGTGTTGCAATTAGACATTGCAGAGGGCGAATATAAAGACCATTACAGTAATCTATATGCGGCGAATGCTGAAAGAAACGGAACGAACGCAAAATGGAACAACGGAGGACTTTTTAGACAAGGATACGAGGGTAAACAATTACCGTTTTTCAAAGGTATGATTACCTGTATTGAAGAAAGTAATGAGGGCTATGAATGGAATTGGGACGAAAAAACGCTTAAGGGTAAGAAAATAGGTGTATTGTTTGGACGTGAACAATACCTGATGAACGGTCAAAAAAAATGGGCGACTAAGGCAAGAGCGGTAAGAAGTATCAAAGGATTGGAAATGTCCGAAATTCCACAGGATAAACTGCTTGATGGAAGTACATCGGGATTTGATACAAGCGGATTTGATGATGAGGACGAATCGGAAGAAGATTTGCCGTTTTAATATAGGTTAAGGAATGGGTGCTATGGAGAATGAAAACAGAATAACGATACCCGATTTTAGTAAAGACGATTTTTTAACATCATCAAAACCGTTTCAATGGATAATAGACCAAGCAGACGGTAACGAATTTGTCAAAGGTCAGCTTGTGGCACAAATGGCGTCAAAGGCAAAGCAATTAAAAGTATCGAATTTCAAGACACAGTTCACGAACTATGTCAGAGCACAGAAAGGTCAAAGTATTGTCTACGGAAATGTAATGGAATTCAGCGGTACTGCGATAATGTGGGACACAGGCGAATGGATTGCAAATGATGATGGTGTGTACAAGACAAACGCTTACGGGGTAAATCAATTTGCTTGCCCACACCCGATATTTATGATAACAAGATATTCAAATGTAGATACTGATGTTGAAAGTGTGCAACTTGTTTACGGCAGACCGGGACGAAATTATAAAACTAAAATCGTCCCACGTTCTGACCTTGCAAGTGCGAACAAAATCGTAAAATTAGCTGAATACGGTGTCGGTGTAACATCGGAAAACGCAAAGGCACTTGTACAGTTTTTAAGTGATTTTGAAAGTATAAATTACGACAAAATAATCGAAAAGAAATCGTGCGACCATATGGGTTGGGTAGGCAGAGGATTTAAAGAATTTGCCCCGTATATATCAGATTTGGAGTTTGAGGGACAGGACAGTTTCAGACAGTTATTTAATTCGGTAAGAGAGGTCGGCAGTTATGAAAAATGGCTTAAAACAATCAGAGATTACCGCAAAAACGGTAATATAGTTGTTCGCATGGTTATGGCGGCGAGTTTTGCGAGTGTACTGTTAAAACCGCTTGGAGCATTGCCGTTCTTCGTTCACCTATGGGGCGATACAGAAACGGGTAAATCGGTTGCGCTACTTGCGGCAGTGTCTGTATGGGCTGAGCCGGTTATCGGTAAATATGCCTATACATTCAATTCTACTGATGTAGGTAATGAATTATATGCGGCGTGTTTAAATTCACTGCCGTTATGTATGGATGAATTGCAGATACTGAATAAACGTTCTGATTTTGATGATATAATATACCGCCTGTGCGAGGGTACAGGACGTTTACGCGGTAAAAAAGACGGTGGTATACAAAATATTAAGACGTGGCGAAATTGTATTATAACCACAGGCGAACGCCCGATAACATCAATGTCATCGGGTGGCGGTGCAGTCAACCGTGTTATTGAAATCGAATGTAACGGCGGTAAGTTTTTCAAAAATCCACGAGAATTTTGCAGAACGATACAATCAAATTACGGTCACGCCGGTAAAGAATTTATTGATAATTTAACCGGAAATATCGCCGAAGCACGAGCATTGCACGAAAAATACATTAAACTGTTGGAAGATAATACAGAGGCAACGGACAAACAAATTGCGTCAGCGGCGGCATTATTAACCGCTGATGAACTGTCTGAACGTTGGATATTTAATGACGGTGTACGAATCAGTATAGATGATATTAAACCGTATCTACAAACAAAGGATATGTTGAACGTCAACAGACGTGCGTATGATTATCTGCGAGAAGAAATTATCGCAAATCATAGCAATTTCACATCAAACGGCAATGAATGTTGGGGAATAGAACAGGACGGCAATATATACATATTGAAAAATCGGTTTAATTCGATAATTACTGACGGTGGATTTAATCCACAGTCAACACTTTCATGGATGATTCGTAACCATAAAATTGCACGTCACGAAAACGGCAGACGTGATATATCCAAGCGAATTAATGGCGCAAAAGCACATTGTATCTGTATCTATGTAGATGATATAGACGACTACGAGAACATTGAAAATGATGAAGATTTACCGTTTTAATATAAAAAATGTCCCCAAGTCCCCAACGTCCTCAACAAAACTATAATGTATATATAGTAATATTTATTTGATTAATTATTAAAAATCAAAAAAATATTGTCCTATATAGAATAATAAAAAATGTGTGGACATTGGGGACATATACCGATAAATCGCATAGGTATCGTATTCGGTAGCCCCCAATTTTAAAAATACTGTTTGGGGGCGTGGGGACGCATATATAAGGAGTTAAACAATGAAATTATTTGATTATCAAGAAAAAGCACTCGCATTGACGAGTGATAAAGATAATTCGGCATTTTACTATGATATGGGATTAGGTAAGACGTTTATAGGCAGTGAACGATTAAGATTATACGGCGAACGTGTGAATATAGTTGTTTGCCAAAAGTCTAAAATCAAAGACTGGTGCGAGCATTTCAAAGAGCATTATACGGATTATGCAGTATTTGATTTGACGAATAAAAAGGATATGCAGGCATTTATGATATATCCGATATACAAATGTATCGGTATCATAAATTATGAATTGGCTTACAGACGTGAAGAACTAAGGCAACTAAAGGATTTCACTATGATGTTAGATGAAAGTTCAATGATAAAAAATGAAACTGCAAAACGTACGAAGTTCATATTATCGTTGAAACCGTCACACACAATATTGTTATCCGGTACACCGACAGACGGCAAGTATGAGTTCCTGTATTCGCAATTACGCTTGTTAGGTTGGAAGATTACCAAAACGGCATATTATAACCGATACATAAAAACGGAATTGCGAAGTTACGGCGGTCCAATGTTCAGAGTAGTTACAGGATACAAGAATGTAAGCGAATTAAAGGCAAAACTAAAGGAATACGGAGCGGTATTTGCTAAGGCAGAAGAAGTTATTAAGTTACCTGAAAAGAAGTTTATCAAGGAATATTCGACTGTTTCATCAGACTATAAAAAGTTTATGAAAGACCGAGTAATCAAGATAGATGATAAGGAATTGACAGGCGACAGTACATTGTCAAAAAGACTGTATGCAAGAATGTTATGCAGTGCATACAGTAAGGACAAAATATCGCGATTAATTGATTTAGTTAATTCTACATCTGACAGGGTTATTATATTCTACAATTTCAATACCGAACTTGAAGCATTAAGAAAAGTGCTGTTTGATAGACCAATAAGCATAGTAAACGGACAAGTTAAGGACCTGAAGGAATACGAAAATAACGATAATTCAGTTACGTTGATACAATATCAAGCCGGAGCTATGGGATTAAATTTGCAAAAGGCGAACAGAATTATATATTTTTCTCTGCCGGAACGTTCGGAACTGTTCGAGCAATCAAAGGCAAGGATATGCCGTATCGGTCAAGAAAAACAATGCTATTATCACATAATGATGTGCCATAAGAGCGTGGAAGAAAAGATATATGAGTGTCTGTTAATGCGAAAAGATTATACAGACGAATTATTCAGAAAGGAATTTGGCTGATGGCAGAGGAAAAGAATTTTGAAAACCGAGTTAAGCAATGGCTTAGAAGTAAAGGCTGTTATGTGGTTAAATATTATGGTTGCGGAGGTACAAGAGCGGGCGTTCCCGATTTGCTTGTATGTGCTAACGGTAGATTTATCGGTATTGAAATCAAGGCTGAACACGGTAAGCTTGCACCGCTACAACGTAGTCATTTAGATAAAATATTAACTTCCGGCGGTGCGGTAGCAGTGATTAGACCGTCAGAACTTGACGGGTTTAAGAAATTCATTGAGGAAGTGTTGAGAGATGATTGATAAAGCTACAAGAAATAAGCTGAAAGCTAAGGCAAACGAATTGTCGGATATATGTGTAACAGACGGTGAAAAGTTTGCAAAATGCTATGATGATATGTATAACAGTGGTGAATTTAATTGTGGGGAATGTTTCATCATCGCACGATTAGCTGATTTATATACTGCAATAAAACAGGGCATTATTGATAAAACTGACGGTGCTAAACAACAAAGTGAAATATTTAAAATCATTGAATTGGAGGAGTAGAACAATGACTGATATAAATTCTTTAAACACGCAAGAATTGGTTTACAATATCAATCATCAAAAGGCAGAGATTGCAAGATACGTTAAACAAAAATGTAATACCGAGCAAAATATCAATCGAAGAATGCGATTTTACAGTTCGTACACATAACTGTTTAAAACGTGCCGGTATAAATATTTTAGGTGACATTAAAAGTGTTGAGCAGTTGCACAATGTAAGGAATTTAGGCAAAAGAAGTGTAAACGAAGTAATTGATAAACTACGAGAATATGGTATTGAACTACCGGAAAGTGAGGGACAAAATGAAAGTAGAGTTGAAAGTGAACGATAAAAGCGTTCAAGCTGAAATCAGCGAGGAACAGTTAAAAGAGACAATATTGTTTGAGCAGTTAAAAAAGTTGGGATTGCTTGAGGATAAACCTAAAACTGGATATGAGAGGATTAAAAAAGGTGAAACATATTATGTAATTAATACAGAAGACGATAGTATGTTAAATATTACAGAGTTTAATGACCAAACGGATGAGCGATGTTATAATAAGGGCAATTATTACAATGATAAGGTGATTGCCAAGAACAATGCAAGAGCAGACAGATTACTCCGTCAACTTAGACAATGGCAGGCACAAAACGACGAGGTTATTTCCAAAGAAGATTGGAACAATGAAAGTAAAAAGAAGTGGTTTATTATATATAGTTCTGGAGAAATGTACGCAGAGTATTATTATATTATGCGATTACCTAATACAATATATTTCGCCACCAAAGAAAAAGCCGAAGAAGCTATCGAAGCATTCAGAGATGAACTGATATGGTATTTTACTGAGTATGTTCAGAGATTAGACGAGGTACAAAATGGTTAAAGAACAATTATGTTGGGCGTGTCAGAAAGCTTGCGGCGAGTGTTCGTGGAGCAGTTGCTTTCAGCCTGTGGAGGGTTGGACCGCTGAAAAGGTACACCGCAAGACATACGATTCGTATAGGATTGAAAAGTGTCCGGAGTATGTGCCGGACAAGAAAGGTTGAGTAGAGCGTGAAAGATAAAATAGCGAAGAAACGCAAGAAAATGCGGCAGAGATTGAAACAGGTAGAACGATGCAAGGAAGAATCAGCATTGGTTGAAAATTTCAAAAAAGTAGCTGAAAAGCATGGTGTCAAGGAATTTAATACTAAAAAGGCACTGCAAGCCTACAAGATTGTTGAAGTCGAGGCAACCAAAGAGGCAATAGTTAATTCAGTTGTGTTTGTTGTATGGTATCTGCATACAAAGTACGGTTGGAATCAAAAACGATTGGTACGATACATAACATATGCGCATAATTATTTACAACACATCGGCAACGAAACACGAACAGTAATACAACTTACTGATGAAATTAAGTCTGAATGTGATTTTGATTATCAGTCATTAATGGCAGATTTTAAACCGTTGACCTTGAAAACAGATACCGTTGACGAAGATGGTATGAAGATGATTATATACAAAATGCAGACGATACTTCCTGTGGCGCTATATCCGTTATATATGCAATTCGGTTGGCGTAAAAAACGTATGGCGGACATCGGACAAACTGCAAAATTTGTATTAATGGATATGATGAACGGCAGAATAAAAACAATTAAAGATACAATCCGCAATGATTGCAAAATGATATTTCATTCAGACGGACGGATTGAATATTTAGACAGGGGGAATTGATTTGACGAAAGAGGAGCTAAGGCAGTATCGCAGTATTGTTGCGGAATTGAACGAGGTAAACGACAGGATAAACAGTAATACGGTACACGGTACTGTCACAGGCTCTGACAGTGAATTTCCGTATGTTAAACACTGTATGTCAGTATCGGGCGTAACGTCGGAACATTCAGATGATATTATATTACGCCAGCGATTGGAACAGCAGAAACAAAAGATTGAATTATTTGTCGCTACAATATCCGACAGTGAAACACGTCGTATATTCCGATACAGATACATAGACGGAACGGTAATGCCGTCGTGGCAGTGGATAGCGTTCAAGATGGGTGGTGGCAATTCGGCTGATGCTGTAAGAATGACGCACAATAGATTTTTAAAAAAAATATAAAGTTGTTCGTTTTGTTCGTTTTTTCTATGGTATAATTTATAATGCGAAAAGAATGAGCAAACAAAAAATAATGCAAAACATATATACAGTGCAATATTTTGTGTTCTATATCTTACCGCTCGTTATTTTCGTAAAAAGGTAGTGTATCATCGTGAGATGATGGGTGAATATCTCGTGTGATTTGTGGGAGTGGAGATATTAAGTCAATTAAACAGATTGTATATGTCAATCATATGCAGTCTGTTTTTATTTTCGGAGGAAATTATGAAACGAATAAAATATAAATTTAAAAAATGGCTATTTATACGCAAATGGAGATTTAAAAATCGAAAATGGTGTGAGTGCCGACACAAGCGCAGAGCGTTAGAACGTGCGTTGACAAAAAACGGATATACGATGTAGTTAATCGGAAAATGTGAAAGCGAGGTGATAAGAGTGACTGAAAAGCAAAAGTTGTTTTGTGAGGAATATTTGATTGATTTGAATGCGACGCAAGCGGCATTAAGAGCGGGATATTCGGAAAAGACGGCGTATTCGATTGGGAATGAGAACTTGAAGAAACCTGAAATTCAGGAATATATTCAAAAGCGGCTAAAAGAGAAAGAGGACGCTCTTATTGCCAAGCAGGACGAGGTATTGAAAACGCTTACAGCTGTTATGCGACGTGAGAAACCCGAAACGGTTGTTGTGACGTGCAAAGCACGTAAATCACACTATGACGACAATGGCAAGAAAGTCACTGACGAGGCGGAGCAACCGATATGTGTTGAAATACCGACAAAGGTGTCGGACGTAAACAAAGCGGCGGAAATGTTGGGTAAATACTACGCATTGTTCACAGACAAATTAAACGTTGACGGTGATATGGACTACAGCATTAAGATTGATTACGGAGGCGGTGACGAATGAACAAAATAACAGTACCGTTCAATCCGATATTTAAGCCTGTACACCAATGTAAAAAGCGTTATGTTGTAATGAAAGGCAGTGCCGGAAGTGGCAAGAGTGTTGATACCGCACAACTGTACATATTGCGTTTAATGCGTGACAAAGGGCGTAATTTGGTATGTGTGAGAAAGTCTGATATAACTAACCGTGACAGTACGTTTGCCGAACTCGAATCGGCTATAAATCGAATGGGAGTAGGCAGAGCGTGGAGAATCACTCAAAGTCCGTTATCATTTACCTGTGTCAACGGCAACAAGATTATATTTCGTGGTGTCAACGACAACAAGCAACGCGAAAAACTGAAATCAATCACATTTGCAAACGGTAAATTAACCGATGTATGGATTGAGGAGGCTACGGAGCTTGTGCAACAGGATTTTGAAATTATAGATGACCGTTTGAGAGGTGAACTCCCCGACGGTCTTTTTTATCAGATAAAATTGACATTTAACCCTGTATCGTCAAGTCACTGGATAAAGAAAGTGTTTTTCGACATACAGGACGATAACGTCTTAACGCACCAAAGCACATATTTAACAAACCGATTTTGTGACGAGGCATACAGACAACGTATGCTACGTCGTAAAGAGGTTGACCCTGAGGGCTACAGAATTTACGGACTGGGTGAATGGGGCGAAACAGGCGGATTGATATTCTCGAACTATCGCATTGAAGAATTTGATACAGATATGAGCCGTTTTGACGCTATGGCAATAGGACAGGACTTCGGATTTAATCACGCAAACGCCATATTAACGTTAGGTTATAAGGACGGCGATATTTACGTTTGCAATGAACTGTATGTACACGAAATGGACACGACAGAGATTATCCAAAAAGCTGACGGGAAGTTCAGTAAAAGTCTTGCAATGTGGTGTGACAGTGCAGAGCCGGACCGTATCAAGATGTGGCGAAAGGCAGGCTATCGCGCAAGGGCAGTTGTTAAAAATCCGAACAGCATACAATCGCAGATTGACTGGTTAAAAGGCAGAAAGATACATATTCACCCGTCTTGCGTGAATGTAATCAAAGAGATACAGCAATGGCGTTGGCGAGTTGATGAAAAGTCGGACGAGTATACTGACGAACCTGTCAACGTTTTTGATGACGCAATGGCGGCACTGAGATACGGCGTTGAGAGTTGGCGCAAGGATAAGAAAGCTAAAATCTATTCAAGAGAGGAGTACGGAATATGATAATTGATGAAGATATAGTCGCAGGCGGTGTGACACCGTTCATCATAACAAAATTGATTGAACGGCATGAGAGAGAGCGACAGAGATACCGATTATTACACGATTACTATATGGGCGATCACCGCATTTTAAGTCGCAGAAAAAGGGGCAAAAACGTGGCAAACAACCGCATAATGTGTAATCACGCAAAGTACATAACGGATATGACACAGAGTTATCTTGTCGGCAATCCTGTAACATACGCAGTATCGGACGAATACGATATTGAGGCAATCAAAAACGAATATTTGGAACAGGATATGCCGAGTGTGGACAGTGAAATCGTAAAAAATATGAGCATTTACGGCAAAGCATATGAACTGATTTATGCAGACGAAAAAAGCCAGCCGAGAAGTGTACGATTGGATCCGGAGCATACATTTGTATGTTACTCACAGTCGGCATTTGAAAAGCCGTTGTTTGCGGTGTATTACTACAAAAAATACGACCTTGACGGCTACTGCACAGGCAGTATTTGTCGCGTGTATGATGAATCGTTTATATATACATACACAGGTCTTGACAGTTATTCGGCGTTGTCATTGCAAAATGTTGAACCGCATTACTTTTTTGATGTACCTATTATCGAATACAGAAATAATACGGAAATGCAGGGCGATTTTGAACAGCTTATAACGCAGATTGACGCATACAATGTGTTGATGTCAGATAGAATTAATGACAAGGAACAGTTCGTTAATTCGCTGTTGTTTTTGTGTAACTGCGACCTTGACACCGAACAGGCAAAAAAATTATTGGTAGAACGTATCTTAATGGGTGACGGTGACGCAAAGGCGGAGTATCTGTCAAAGGTGCTGAACGAGGCTGATACAAAGGTGTTGCGTGATGATATTAAGGACGATATACACCGTTTGTCACACGTTCCCGACCTGTCGGACGAAAGTTTCGGCAACAACTTGTCGGGTGTAGCGATAAAGTACAAGCTGTTGGGATTTGAACAGCACGTCAAGAACAAAGAACGTAATTTTGCTAAGACGTTGAGAAAACGTTTGGAGATTTACAACAATTTCTTAGTGACATTAAACGCAATGAAAGAAGTGCCGTCGCACAGAGTTGATATAGGATTTACATATAACTTGCCTGCAAACGAACTTGAAATAGCACAGATGATTAATTACCTCAAAGGTCTTGCGTCTGACGAAACATTACTTGAACGTTTGCCATTCATCACAGACGCAAAGGAAGAAGTTGAAATCGCACGCAGAGAGCAGGCTGAAAAGTCTGCCGAAGATATGCGTATCGCTGAAAGTACCGCACGAAAGATGAATTACAATGAGGAGTAAGGCATATTGGGTAAAGCGTGCCGTTGAAGTTGAAACATATTTGCAATCGCAAGCGGACAGTGTTAAGGACGGTGTAATTAAGGCATATGAGCGAGCAATCAAGAATGTAAACAATGACATTGAGAAAACATTTAAAGCCTATATTTCAACCGATATACCCGAAAAAGAGGCACGCCGATTAATGAGCATAGCCGACAGCGACAAACAGTACGAAGAACTGCTCGAACTGTACGACGAAACAGACGACAAGACAGTCAAAAAGGAAATTCTAAACCGCATAAATGCACAGGCATACGGTGCGAGAATTAGCCGATTAGAGGGACTGAAACGTAATGTATATATTTACTTTAGACACGTTGCGAATGAGGCTATAAAGGAACAAAAGAAACTGTATGACAGCGCGGTAAAGACGGCGTATTATACGAATATTTTTGATACCGCACAAGGATTGAATTGCGGAATTGATTTTTCACTAATTTCGCAAAGAGCGGTTAATATGGTATTAAGAGAGCCGTGGCACGGTCACAACTACAGCGAGAGAGTGTGGATACATAACGACAGATTTATACAGGCAGTCGGACAGACGATTGAGGACGGTATAATCAGCGGTCACAGCGTAAGCCGTATGACTGATAAGCTGATTGATTACGTCAAAGATACTGCACCGGGTGGAATACGAACATCAGCCGAAACGCTTGTGAGGAGTGAAACGGCACATTTTATGAACCAAGGTCAGAGAATGGCATATGAGGAAATCGGCATAAAACAGTATCGTTTTGTTGCGGCACTGTCTGAATTGACGTGTGACAGGTGCGGAAGTCTTGACGGTAGCGTGTTTGATACGGATAAAGCCGTTGAGGGCGAAAACTTTCCACCGATACACCCACGTTGTCGGTGCGTTACGATTATGGCAGACGTGAATTTGACAAGTCGTATTGCACGCGATCCGCTTACGGGCGAAAATTACAAAGTTGACGGCAGTATGACGTTTGACGAATGGAAAAACAGTTTGTCGGACGAACAGAAAAATGCGTTAAAATATGTTGCAAATAGTGAAAAACGTGGTATAATAAAAAGTGAAAAGAGGTTATCGGAGTTAGGAACATTCAGAAAGAATATTGTTTCCAGTGCCGATATGAGCAAAGAATATAAAAAGGCGATAAAAGAAAAGTTTTCACACGGAAGTACAACAGCAAAAAAGGTGTTCAACAAGTATGTAACAAAAAATGCGGTAGCTGACGGCAAATATATAAATACTCCGTTTTTTGAACCGAGTACAGGCAAAATTTATATGAATTATGCCAACGATTTAACAAATGACAGAGGTTCGTGTGTAACGTATTTTCACGAACACGGACATTTAATTGATTGTGCAATGAGAAATGTATCGAATGATACAAAATTCTTTGATAAGCTATCTGATGATGCAGATGAATACATTGACCGAATAAGAATAAAAAGTGAATTAAAAACTCAAAAGGATTTGTTTAATAAAATATCAGACGATTTAAACGATATGCGGAAACATTCCGCTGTGTCAGATTTACTTGGGGCTTTAACCGAAGGTGAAATACAAGGTGTTGCGGGTCACGATAGCAAATATTGGGAAAATAATGATGTAATAACAACAGAGGCTTTTGCACATATGTTCGAGGCTCAATTTGACGAAGTCAGATACAAAGAGATAAAAAAGATTTTTCCGAATGCTTTAGATTATTTTGAAAATTTATTGAAAGGGGCGATATAAAATGATGAAAAAATGCAAAAAAATGAAGTCTAAATTTTTATATGCTTTTGGCTATATTCCGAAAGTCCCTTTTGAGGTCAGAATGGAAGATGAAAAGGCAAGTAATGAATATTGTAAGGTTTTGCAGAAAAGCATAGATGATAAATTTGATTATACGATAGAGAAATACGGAACAAAACCATCTGGCTTTTTTGGACTACCGGACGTTATTATTGATTAATTCAGGAAAATTGAATAGACTAAGCACTTACATTATGTGAGTGCTTTTTTAATGCTCAAATTCACAATTAATTGAGAAAAAAGAAAGAAAGATTTTTATGAAAAAAATATTCGGTAAAATAATTATGACACAGCGAGAGTTAAACCGAGAGTTGGAAAATGCCCGTGTACAGGGTAGACGAGAGGCACAAAGAACATTAAGCATAGAAAAGCAATGCATTATGATTAACTGTGGATTTTTCCCTGTTACAGATGGTTTTTGGGAGGCAATAAGCGCACCCGAAATTATTGGACACGGTTTTGATTGGGCGTATTTTGAGCCGGAGGGGAAAAGACAAAAATTCATGCCGTTTCACGGTTGGTTATTTGTAGATAAGACAAGTTTTGAAATCCGTCACGAGGCGGAAAAAGCAAGAAAAATTTTAAGAGGCGAATATTAAAATATTATCAATTCGTTGAAAGGTGGTGATAGTGTGAGAGTAGGCACAACATACACATAGAAGAAAGGAATGGTGATCCGATTATCTCCCGTGCAGGGTTAAGCATTGTCCTAAACAAGACATAAAAAGGTTTTATTTTTATACAATTTTTCAGAAAGGAATGATTTGAATGGCAGAGCCAACACCAAATCCAACAAAAACAACGGAGCCAACACCTCCGACACCTCCGACACCTCCAGAGCCTCCCGCACCGAATAACGGCGACAATCAAAAGGCGATTGACGAAGCATTAGCTAAGGCAAAAGCGGAGTGGGAAAAGGAAGTTGAAGAAAAATTAAAAAAAGCCGAAGAAGAGGGCATGAGAAAAGCCAAGTTGACAAACGAGCAAAGAAAAAAAGAGGACGACGACAAGGAACGAGCAGAATTTGAAAAGGCAAAGGCAGAGTTTGAACGTGAAAAAATCGTTGCATATGCCGAAACGGAACTTGACAAAAACGGACTGTCTGCCGAGATTGCAAAGTACATTGTGGCAGAGGATAAGGATAGCACAAAGGCGGTTATCGACAAGATAAAAGAAAGCTACGACAAAGATGTACAAGCAGGTGTTACCGAGCGTTTAAAGGGTAAAACACCGGATTTAAACGGTGGCAGTGGCGGTCACAACACAGGCAGTTTTATGGACATAATCAGAGAAAATCAAAGATAGGAGTGAAATAAATGGGTTATTTAAAAAATGAATTGACAGGTTTTGTGCCTGTCGAGCAAGCAACAGACATCATCAAAATGGTGACAAGGGGTTCAAGTGTTTTAAGAATGGCGAAAGTCGAGGAAATGAAACACGAGAAAAAGAAATTCAACGTACTTACAGACGGTCCGGGTGCTTACTGGGTCGGTGAGGGTGAAAGAATTAAGACAAGCGGTGCTACTTGGATTCACCCTGAAATCGAGGCTAAGAAGTTAGCCGTTATTATTCCGGTAACAAAGGAAAAGTTGGAAGATACGACTATCAGTGTGTTTGAGGAACTAAAGCCGGAAATCGCAGAGGCATTTTACAGAGCGATTGACGCGGCGTGCATTTTCGGTACAAATTCACCGTTCAAGACAAACATTATGAACGCTATCGACAGTAAGCATATGGTTGTTACGGACAATGCAAATATTGATATTGCTATGTCTGACGCAATGTCGATGATTGAAGAAAACGGCTATGACCCGTCGGGATTTATCGGTCGTATCGGTGTTAAGAATATGCTGAGAAAATTGCGTGACGCAAACGGCGCACCTGCATATGTCAACGGTACAACAGGCGGTGAGCTGTACGGTCAGCCTATCGAATTTGTACGTAACGGTGCGTGGGACAATAAACGTGCCGATATTATCACAGGTAACTTCAAGTATGCCGTTGTCGGTATGCGTGCAGGTATCAACTATGAAATTCTTACAGAGGCAACACTACAAGGCACTCTTGACAGTGACGGTAAACCGCTATCACTTGCCGAGCAAGATATGGTTGCAATCAAGGCTACTATGCGTTTAGGTTTCCTTGTTGTCAAGGACGACGCATTTGCCGCATTTAAGAACGGTGTTCCGGCGATTGGTGAATTGGACGTTGAATCGGTTGCCGGCACAACAGGCAACACTGTTATTACGGTATCGCCAAAGCCTATCGGCGGTCACAAGTTGGTTTACAAGACTGCCGCAAGTACCGCTCCAAGTGTTGCATATGACGACGATTTGTCAAAGTGGACAGAGTTTAACAACGGTGATGAAATTACTGCGACAAACGGTCATAAAATTACAGTTGCGGAAGTTACTGCGGACGGAAAGGCGAGAAAGTCGGGCAGTGCCGATGTTGTAAGCGGTGAATAATATGGAACAGTTGGGGACACTAAAAATGTTGTTGGGAATTAAGGACGACGAGCAAGACGGCTTGTTGTCCTTTTTGATTGACGACACAATTAATATGATTATGTCTTACTGTCATATTGAGGTTTTGCCCCGTCAGCTTGAAAGCCTTGTTCCGAAGATTGCGGCGGATATGTACAGAATAAAAGGCTATGGGGACAGTAAAAGTCCCGAGGTAGTCAAGAGCGTAAGCGAGGGCGAACGTTCCGTGACATATGCCGAAAATGATAATGACGAGATTTTCAGCAATTATTATAAACGTCTTGACCCGTTCCGTAAACGAAAGGGGCGTGTTCCGAGTGATGTCGGTATTTAGTAGGTTTTATAATAAGGACGTCATAATTGCAGAATACGAGATTGACGACTATACAGGCAAAGCCGAAAAGACGGTATTATCCGAAATCAAAGCCGACGTACAACCGTACAGTGGTGGCAGAGCAAGAGAGCAATACGGTCTTGATATAGAATGTCAAATGCGTATGTTCTGCGATATGTCAGACGACGTAAAGGTCGGTAACCGAGTTGAATATGACGGCGACATATATGATATAACATATGTGCAGAAATGGGACAGCGGTTTGGTAGCAATGCTCGAAAGGAGTAGGCTGAAATGAATTTTTCAATCGAGGGGATAGACAACGTTGTTGACAAGCTGACACAGTATGCGTCGGGCGATAAAATACAGCGAGGTTTGGCAATGGCGGGTGAAGTCGTAAGAGCGCACGCAGTGGCAAACTGTCCTGTTGCAACAGGACGTTTAAAGGGCAGTATCGTAAGCCAAGTGGACGGTGACAGCGTTGCAATCGGTCCGACTGCCGATTACGGCATTTACGTCGAATTTGGCACAGGCTCAAAGGGCGACAAATCTGTTTCGCATACGTCAAAAAGACACTGGACGTATTACAGTGGCGGTCGATTTTACACAACGTCGGGGCAAGCACCACAGCCGTTCCTTGTTCCGGCATTAAAGAACAATGTAAGTGAAATAGTAGCTAAGTTTAAGGAGGGTTACGGTGTATGATATTAACCTTGAATTACGGGATATTTTAAAGCAAATAGACGGTGTAAATGTATGCTTTGCATATCCCGATAATTTTAATAAATTGCCTGCAATAGCATATTACACGCTAACGGACAAAGGCTCAATGTCATATGACAATACGGTCGTTACGAATGATACGACTGTTCAGATTGATATTTACGCCGATTATCCGCAAACGTGTTTTGAATTGTCGGAGAGGGTATATAAATTGTTGACTGATAATGAATATTATCACGAAATGACAATGGACGTACCCAATCCCGACGACAAGAGTATAAAACACAAAACAATGAGATTTACGAAAGTAGTAGAAAGGAATGATTGATTTATGGCAAATACAAAAAAAAGAAAACCACTACCTACAATAGGTGTGGACAAGTACACATTTTTCGCAGTTTTAACAGACACATCAGAGGGTGCAACATATGGTGATCCGTATAATTTGAGAGGTACTGTCGAAATTGCACCGACAGACGCAGGCGGCAGTGATGTTTTTGACGCCGATAACGGTGCGTATGAAACATCAAACTACATTGAAAAATTAGGTCACGACATCACAAATGCCGATATTCCGCCGGAAGTTGATTCAATGTGGCGTGGACTGACACAAAAAGACGGTGTAGTAGAGGTCGGCAACGATACAAAAACCGTTTATTTCGGTGTTGCGTGGAGAATTATGAAGTCTGACGGCTCATACCGTTATGTAAGATATTACAAGGGTTCGTACAGCTTTGCGTCAAACGTAGGCGGTAAGACTAAAGCGTCAAGCGGTGCACCTGAAAAGCAAACCGCAAAGGCTACATACACAGCCGTACAACGTGATTTTGACAACAACTATTACGCATACTTTGACGAAAGCGATTTGCCGGAGGGCGTTACAAAGACAGAACTTGAGGAAAACTGGTTTAAGGATATGAACTACTATCCGGTGAAGAAAGCACTTTAAGACAAGGCACGCCGAAAGGCGTGCTTTTTTCGTATAGAGAGGAGCGAGTAACAATGCAAAGAGTATTAACATTTGTACACAACAAAAAGAAGTATGTATCAAAACCGTGGTGTTTCGGTGCGGCAACGTTGGTTGAAAAAGAATACATGGACGTTGCAGAGGGTGAAAAAGTAACGGCTACGTCGGTATGTGCAGATGCCGTTGACTATCTGTTTGAGGGTACAGAGGCGACACAAGATATTTTGGACACGGCTGTTTCAGCAAAAATGAGAATGTGTCGTGAAGTTATGAAGTGGTTTATGGACGATTTTACGGGAAAAAACGAGGAAAGCCTGCCGAAGCAGGCAACCGAAAAGGAAGATTAAGCGATTTATATGGGACAATGCTGAAATATCACGGTATATTGCCGAATGATTTGGCAAAACAAGACCCTCGATTATTACTTGCAGTTATAATCGAGGACGAGGAAGAAGAATATACGGGAAATGACCCGTATTTAAAAATGTTTTATGGAATGTAGTGAGGTGATTTGTAGTGGCTGACGCGGCGGAATTAGTAGTAAGAATAAGAGGTGACGCGTCCGACTTAGAGGCGACAATAAGCAGTGTTGAAAGTGAATTGTCAAAATTGGAGCAGACGCAAAGCAAAAATAATAATACAAGTACAAAAGGTCTTACGGCATATAAAAAGCAAATGCAAGACGCACAAACCACCTTGCAAACAAGCCGTACGGCATTGACGAATACAAAAAAAGCGTATGAGGATAACGTTAAGTCTGTAAATAAAAATGTTACGGCACTTAAAGCGCAGAAAACGGAATTAGATAAACAAATTTCTTTGCGTTCAAATGAGAAAAGGTTGCTGACAGAGGCGAACAAAAGTCTTGACAAAAACAGTGTTTCGTATAAAGACAATCAAAAGGCATTGAATTGGGTAAATACCGAGATTGAGGCATACACAAAGCAAAGTCAAAGTATATCCGATTCTATTCGTACGCAAGAGGCGGCATTGTCGGGAAGTAAAAAGGCATATACCGACGCACAAGCAACCGTCAAAAAAGCAACAGAGCAATACGAGGAATATGAGAAAGGCTTAAAATCCGCTGAACGTGCAGATGAGGTGCAGAACCTACAGAATACAGGTAAGCGGTGGAAAGAAGTCGGTGAGGATATAGATACTGTAACTAAACCGTTACAGTATACGGCGACTGCACTTGCCGCGGGCGGTGTTGCGAGTGCCAAGTTTGCGATAGATTTTGAAAACAATTTCGCAAATGTAAAGAAAACTGTTGACGGTACACCTGAACAGATTGAAAAGATTAGGCAAGAAATTATAAATATGACGACTGTCGGAATAAACGGACATTCTGCCATTCCTGAAACAACGGCAGAATTAACCGAACTTGCGGCGGCAGGCGGTCAGTTGGGTATAAAAACTGAAAACATATCTAAATTTACTGAAACAATGGCAATGCTCGGCACTGCTACAAATCTGTACGGCGAAGAGGGTGCGGCAACACTTGCAAAGTTCGCAAACGTTACAAAAATGGACCAAGAAAATTTTGACCGTTTGGGAAGTTCGATAGTTGATTTGGGTAACAATTTCGCTACAACAGAATCGGATATAGCTAATATGTCTATGCGTTTAGCTGGTGCAGGTACACAAATCGGATTAAGTCAAGCCGACATATTAGGTATAGCAACCGCATTGTCAAGCGTTGGTATAGAGGCTGAAATGGGTGGTAGTGCGTTCAGTAAGGCTATGATTGCTATGCAAATGGCAACTACAAACGGTTATACGCAGGTTAATGACGTTATGAACAAAACAGGAATGTCATTAAGAGATTTGCAACTACTATCCGCAAACAACAGCAAAGACTTCAAGTCATTGGCTGATGGTTTAGGCTACACAAGCACCGAACTAAATTCAATGATTTCGTCAGGCGTACAATTAGAGAATTTCGCTAAAATCACAGGAAAGACAACAGAAGAATTTAAGAATTTGTTTGATTCATCTCCTGCCGAGGCGATAGACGCATTCATCAAAGGTCTACAAAATGCCGACGGTGCAGGTGAAAACGCAATCAGTATGTTGCAGGATATGGGCTTTACCGAAGTGCGTTTGCGTGATTCTTTGTTACGTTTGGCAAACAGTGAGGCAGGTATCACCGAGGCGGTAACACGTTCAAATACAGCATGGAACGAAAACATTGCATTGCAGAACGAGTTTGACGCAAAGGCTGAAACAACTGCGTCACAAATGAAAATTGCAAAACAGAATATAATAGAGGCGGCAAGGGGTATAGGTGAAACGATGTTGCCGTCAATCAAGGACGCGAGTACCACAGTAGCTGATTTTGCAAAAGGATTGTCGCAAATGGACGACGAGCAAAAACGTGCTGTTGTTAATACCGGTGCTACGGTCATTGCTTTAGGTGCATTGTCAAAAGTCGGTGTCGGAGTGATTAAGGGTGCAGGCGATTTTGTTGAGGGATTAGGAGTAATCAGCGATAAATTGCCTATTATAGCAGACGCAACGTCAGCGATAAAAGTATCGACTGCGGGGTTAGGCAGTTCATTTTCTGCATTAGCGCCGATATTCGGTGCAGTATTAGCGCCTGCGGCGGTTGTTGCAGGGTATAAGGTTGTTGCCGACCATGTTACAGAGGCTATTGAAAACAACGCAAAATTGGGTCAAAGCTACAAGGAATTATATTCTCAGTGGCAAGACGCAGACAACCAAGTTTCGCATTTGGAAAATCTGCGAAGTGAATACGAAAAACTAAACGAATCAATCAACAGCGGTACATTAAATCCCGAAGAACTCGAAAGCGCTAAAAACCGCATAAACGACATTATGCAGGAAATCAAGGCGACTACAAATGATGATACCATAAAATTAATGATTGATACGGGCGAATTTGACACCGCACTTGCAATGGCGGTTTCAAACGCCAAAGACAGTGCGAACGAAATTAAAGACGCATTGGATTTAACATCAGGCAAAAAGGCACAAAAGGCAGTATCAGAGGGGTACGACGCACTTCAAAAAGGTAGTTCCTATGGTGCTGATTATAAAAACCAACAAGAAGAAATGCGTGGGTGGTTGCAACAAGCGACAGACTACAAAACACAGTATAAAGCAATAGTTGATGAGATGAATGCCGCATATAAAGACGGAAGTTCTGAGAGAATAAAGGCGGCGGCATTAGAAAGACAATCGTTCATAAATGGTTTAAAAGACAGTGATTTTATTAAGGCATATGAAAGGTTTACGGGAAGTACATTCAAATTCGGTGATGTAGACGAAGTAATACAAGAAATACAAAATGTATCAAATGCGTATCGTGAAATAAGTGATAACATCGAAAGCATGGACGAACGAGCCAAGAACGGCAGAGAATCACTACAAGCTATGGCAGAAGTCGCAACAACGGATGCTATGAATTTAAACGGCTTTAAGGATATGCAGGAAGTCTTTGAAAGCGGCGGTAATGCTGTAGATTTAGTATGCAAACAAATCAAATCAACTATGACTGATTTGGGGTTTGAAAATCAAGACATTGCCGCACAAATAGCGCTGTTTAAAAACGGTTTTCAAGACCTACAAGGTGCAATTAATAATAACGCATTAGACGCTGTTGTAAATGATTTTGTCAAACAAGGTAAAGAAATCGGACTAACGTCAGAGGAAATAGTCACGAAAGCCGCATTAATGAAAAACGGTTTTTCTGATATTCAACAGGCTGTAGCGTCGGGTGATGTAAGTGGTTTAGTGAAAGACCTATCAAGTTTAGGTGGCGATTTGGGACTAAGCACAGAGCAAGTTGACGCATTGGCGCACAGTTTGGGATTATTGCCTGAGGATAAACATATTGAAATTGACGCAAGCGGTGATGTGTCTGCAATCGAGAACGCCAAAAATGCTGTCGAGGAAATAAATAACGCAGGCAATGTACAATTACAAGTCAGTGCCGAGGGTGATATATCTGTATTGGACACAGCTGATGAAAAATTAAAAGAACTTGTCAAAAATGACGAAGTTCAGATTAAATTTAATGTCGATACAGGCGGTTTTGATATTAACGATTTGAATGGTAATAAGTTGGGTGAAATCACTGCAACGGGTAAAGTTATATGGACTAACGACAGCACAGAGCCTGACAATTATACAGCACCACCCAAAGATGGCAATGTTACATTTAAGAAGAATAGTGCAGAACCTGACAGCTATCAACCCGAAGACAAATTTGCGACAGTCCATTATACTGTTTCTGTTGAGGGTTCGTCTATAGAGGGACTAAGTAATAAAAATGTTCCGGCGGCCAAGTTTGGCAGTTCAGGAATGTTCGTAAAAAAAGCCAAAAAAGCCAAAGGTACACAAAATTTTGAGGGCGGATTGGCAATGGTTAATGATGAAAAGGGTATATCTGACCCGCGAGAATTAATCGTTGACAAAGGACGTGCATTTATACCACAGGGCAAGGACGTAGTATTGCCGTTGTCAAAGGGTGCAAAGGTGTACACAGCGTCACAAACCAAGGCGATAATGTCGGGTATGGGTATACCGCATTACGCAACAGGAAAAGACAATTCGGACGCGTTTACATCAGCCAAGGACGATTGGACGCATTACACCAAAACGCACGCAGTAACGACTGCACAAGAACTTGAAAAGTGGTTAGAATTTCAAGAGAAATTCAAATCGAACGACAAGGATATTGCCGATATAGAGGAACAAATTTTCAGTCTGACACAAAAGCAGACACAAGAGTTTAACAAACAATCTAAAGCATATCTTGAAAAACACAGTGCAATTAACGATTGGGGCGACAATGGGGACACTCCGCTTGACGCTTTTACACGTATAAAAGACAGAAATTATCAAGATTTACAAGACGCAATAATCACTTGGGACGAGTATGTTGAAAACGTATCGGACGCGGGCGAAACGCTTTATGACGATATGAAAAACTACTCGGACAGTTGGCTTGAACATCAGCAGAAGTATCACAGTATGTCGATAGACGACTACATTGCAGGTATCGACAGAGAGGCGGAACGTCTTGAAGAATTTTATGCGAATGACGTTATTAATTATCAAAAATACGTCGAGGAAAAACAGACACTTGAAGAAAAACGTTATGACGCAGTGGCTCAAAAGAATGCTGACGAGTATTCGGCATGGCAAAAGGACGCAGACGCTTGGCAGGAGTTAAGAAGTACATATGATGATTGGGATAAGTACGGTGACAGTGAGGAAGATTTTCTAAAACGCAAAATTGACCGAGTAAAAGAGTTTTACAATGCGGGTAAAATCAGTTTTGAGGAATTTATTGACGACACAAACAAGTACAGTATGGAACTGTACAAGTCGCAATCAAGTGCGGTTGACGAACTGCTCAAAAAGCAACAAGACTATATTTCAAATATCAAAGACGAATTTTCAAAGCAAGAGCAAGAACTTCGTGACAGTTGGGACGTACAGGATCGCAAAACAGATATGTCAGAGGTACAGGCACAACTTGATGTGTACGCAAATTCAGTTACTGATAAGGGGCAACAGAAGTACAAAGAGTTGCAGGAACAAATGAAACAGTTGCAACGTGATGAAGAATTGTACCAACTACAGAAAAAGAATAATGCCACTATTGAAAGTCTTGAGGCTGAATACAAGCAAATGGAGGACGGCAAGAAAAACATTCTTACAGGATTGCAAAATGCCGACATCAACATATCTGCATATGTAGCAACGATAACCGATAAGGTTTCGGCGACAGGCGGTAATATAGAAAGTTTGCTAAGTCGAATGCTTGACAAATTCGATAGTTTCAAAATTGAAAATAATTCAATGAGCGACAACAGGAAGATCATAAATAACTTCATGCAAATGACACCGGAAGAAAAACAAGATGCATTGAACAAATACGTAGGATTATAGGAGGAAAGATATGCGTAACGGTTTTGAATTTAACGGCAAAAATACAACGGATTTTAAGCGAGTGACGGTCAGAACAAAGGACCGTCCCGTATTTCCACAGGTAAAGGAGTTTACCGTAAGTGCCGACGAAACAGACGGTGAATATGATTTTACTGATGTGTCGGGTCACGAATATTTCAATACACGAAAATTTCAGATTGATTTTAACATCGGTGCGGACAGTACCGAAGAATTAAACAAAAAGCTAACCGCTATAAGCCGTTGGTTTAAGGGCAAAGGCACGCTTATTTTTAACGATATGCCGTTTGTCAAGTGGAACGTAAGGGTAATGGACAGCGTGTCATATACACCCGAACACGACGGCAGAAAAGCCGTTTTGTCAGTGACGTATAAGGCAGAGCCTTTTTCGGAGCTTATATTTGACGCGCTGAACGGACCTTGCCTTGATACATATACGACGCTTGATACAGAAATTCCGATAGGTCAAGATGAATATTTAACATTAAACGGTAATGGCACATACAAAAACATACCGAATATCGGTGATGTACACGTCAAACCTATTATAACCGTAACAGGTGCAACAAATCCTTTCACAATAGGAAATAACGGCAAAAATATCACTGTTAAGCATACGGGCGATATTGTTATTGACTGCGAAAAAGAGATAGCTTACAGCGGAAATACAAGTCTTATGACGGATATATCGGGCGATTTCTTTGAACTTGTCCCGGGATTGGATAACACAATAACAGTAGCAGGCGGTGGAGTTGTACAGATAAATTACACGCCTAAATTTTTGTACGACGTAGATTTTGACAATATGAAATGGAGTGAATAACATGGCTTTTAAATTACACGAATGGAACGAAACAGACTTCACAGGCGGTTGCCTTGCGTATCTGAATAAGGCGTACGAAGTGGCGGTGTTCGAGGGATTGCAGGAAACGCACACAGTTTCTTTTAAGTACCCTATGAAAGACGAAAAAGCGGAGCTTATAAAAGAAAATCGTATAGTATCGGTTGAAGGACAAGCATACCGCATTACATTTGTAAAGCGAGATTACAGCGGTTCAAGAATTATGACGGTGAAAGCTAACCGAATATTCTATGATGACGCACTTCATCATCACTTGCCGACAATCGGCAACGATACGGACGTGACAAAATCAACAATAGGTGTTGACCCGTACGACGTTATAAAACTTGCGATAGCCGATACAAAGTTTGAGCTTATACCCGACAGTGAACTTAAGGAAATGGGTATGACGAGAATAGGCGCAGACGGCGTTAAAATCGACTTTTACCCGACTGATAAGATAAATACTTATGACGTAATTCAAAACGTCATAGAGGCTTACGGCAGAGGTGAAATATACTACGACAATTACCGATTTGCGGTTGTGGAGCGTATCGGAAAAGACAACGGCGTGAGAATGTCAATAAAGAAGAATATGACAAGTCTTTCAGTCGAGAGAAACACGCAAGAGTTGACGACAAGACTGTATATGTACGGCAAGGACGATTTGACGATTTCATCAGTAAACGGCGGTAAGCCGTACATTGACAGTAAAGAGGGTATTGAGAAGTACGGTATTCGTGAGGCGTACCGAGATTATAGTGATTACGATGACCCCGAAAAGCTAAAGGCGTTTGGTGAGTGGGACTTAAAGGGCGAGGGTAACGATTTTAGACTTGACCGCCCTCAACTGACAATCACGGGGGACGTGGTTGATTTGAGTAAACTTGCCGAGTACGGTGATTTTTATAAAATTGCGTTGGGTGATACAGTACACGTTTTTGAAGATAATATCGAACATAAACAGCGAATTGTATCAATGACGTATTACCCATACAGCGCAAAACAGCCGTCAGTAACAATCGGTCAGCCTACATTGGCTAATGCGTATTACCACGCGTGGTATATGGGTAAGTTGATTAAAACTATTCAGAAAAATTCGGGCAGAGCGAATAAGCTGAAAACAAGTTACTTCCACGGTACATTGAACAGTACACAAAATCCCGTTGAATCAGATAACAAAAAACTGCTGTTAGACGGTGATTTGCTATATATCGAAGATAATAAGGGCAGACGAAGAATAAACCTCGGAAATATGGACGGTGCGTTCGTTTTTCAGATATTCAATCAGTTGTCGGAGAAAACCATTGAAATGGACGAGGACGGTAATGTTACTATAACAGGTGTATTTGCCACAGGCACAGACAAAAATGCAAGAACAGTTATAGATAAGAACGGTATTCAAAGTTACGACGCTGACGGCAATAAGTACGGATTGTGGTGTAATGCACCGAGTAGTAGCGGTCAAGGATATGCCGATTTAATATTGTATTATAACGGGAAAGAAATTTTTCAAGTATATAACAGTATCAGTGAAGCATATATAAAATTACAGGGAAACAATATTTTATACGGTGGTAACGGAGCAACACGAGGAGTAGGACAGTGGAAGTTTGAGCAAGGAGCAAGCGGAACGTTTCAAACGGCAGACGGAAAGACGGTAACTGTTTCGGGCGGTCTTATAACAGGCATTTCATAAAAGATATTTACAAAATTATTCCTTTGTGGTACAATTTAGGTATCACAAAGGAGGTATTTTTATGAAAGGGAATATTAAAAGTTTTATATGCGGTATGCTCGTTATGGGCGTTATATCGTGTGCGGGAGCGTATGCGACTGACGTATGGCAAAATATAAACGTTTTGCCGAATACAATAAAAGTTGTTGTGGACGGTAAAGAAGTACAAGCCGATAATTTCCTATACAACGACACAACATACTTGCCGATAAGGGCAGTTAGTGAAGCGTTGGGGAAAGATGTACAATATGATACCCAAACAAGCACCGCCACAATATCAGAAAAGAAAGAAGATGATACTATGACAGTAACAAGTAAATATACACCGCCGGCAGAATATATAAATAATTCTGATTATATAATTCAAAAGGACGGAGTGTATTATGTGTCAGTAGTTTTTATATGGGATATGATGCAAGGCACTGATTGTAAGCCTGAATACGACCATGATACAAGAGAAGTAAAAATATCAAAGGACAAAAAAGAAATATATTCGTGTCAAGCGATTTTGGTAGAGGATAGAAGTGTTATCCCATACGACCAATATGTAGATGAAATAGAGCCATTATTGAAGTAAGAAAGGGTTGTTTACATATGAAAAAATATTTATCTTTGATTGTAATGATATTCACCATAGGTTGTTTATGTGCTTGTGGCTCGGTATCCTCAAATGAAGTGTCAATATATGATACCTCGACAGGGAAAACAATATCCGTAGGCGATACAAAGGAAGAAGTCGATGAGGCTTTGGGAACACCTAAAGAAGAAATGAATTATAGTGAATATGAGGATAATCTTCATATAACTTATCAAGACGGAAAAGTAGACTATATGTCTGTAGATGTACAGAATTCAAAACTTTACCCAAACAATGACGTTAACCATTCCAGATACCAACTAAAAAAAGGAAATATAACAGCCGGAAGTACATTGGGTGAGTTCAAGCAGAATTATAAGCAAGCTGTTTCTGATAATGTTCAAACTTGGGTAAAAAGTTATGAAAAAACATCAAGTAGCAGATATAAAGAAACAAATATTTCGACAGATGAACTATATGATTATCTAAAGAAAGGTAATATGTATGGTGTAGCTGTACAAGCCCCTTATGGTTGTAGTGATGAAGATGAAATTATAGCTATCGAAGTTGGTGATATTGATAGACTTCTGCTTGGGGCAGGCACAGGAGAAGAATTATCCGACAATCAGAAGAATTGGAAAACAGGCTATGAATCACTAAGTGATGAAGAATTGCAGTCAACGAAAAAGCAGTTAGAGCAATTAGAGGAGCAAGAAAAGTATATATCAAATATCGCAAGTAAGTCGAACAATGATATTGAGTTTAGTAAGAGTTTGGATAGGCAACAGGCAAATAGCGAAGATATGGATAATGTTGATTTGGAAATCAAAAGACGAGAAAGTAATAAATAAAATGAAATATAACAAATAAGGAGATTGCTTTATGGATATAAAAAATGATATAGATATAATAACAAACTCAGATATATTTAAGAATGAGGGAAAAGAAATACTATCATTGTTTGGAGATTGCGTCACAGGTGGAATAGATAGCTATAGTAAGCTGATAAGCAAAATGTCATCTTTTGCGTTCGGGTTTAATACAATGTTTTTTATGGCTAAATTAAAAATGTATATAGAAGGTGTGTTTGAACCGGACGATAACGCAAAGAGAAAATTGGCAAAAAAATTAGTAAATGATAAAGAAAAATTAGAATATATACATATAGTATTAAAGGCTATTGATGAAGTTGAAACAGATAGTAAAATGTCATACATTATAAATTTATCTTTAGCACTGATGAATGATTTTATTCAAAAAGAAGATTTTTACAGAATGATAATGGCAATAAAAAGACTGCTTAATCAAGATTTGATTTATATGGCTGAGAATATAAATCAAAAAAATTTAAAAAATAATGTGCATGTTGATGCATTATTATATAATGGATTAGTCTATATCAGTAATATACCTATAGATGACCAACCGGAAGTATATAATTTTACTGAACTTGCAAAAAAAATAAATAAATTCGCATTTGAATATGATGTACAAAATGAATGTTTTCATATTGAAAATAATGACACAAAAGCGTTGTCAGAAAGTTCACATAGTATGAAAGGAATTGGAACTATATTACCTGAAGATTTAGATGGATTTTGATGGTAGACGAAAAATAAAAGCACTGACATAGCACGTCTTACGGCGTGCTTTTTTCGTACAAAAAATGAGGTGACACAATGTACAGACGAATACCACCATAGCACGCTTACGGCGTGTTTTTTTAATACCAAAATCCCAATCAATTACGATTAGAAAGGAATGATAAAATGAAATTAAATTTTAATTTTAGCGGAAAAACGCTGTTAAAGGATTGGTGGAAGATTGTTCGTGATAATTTCACGGCAATTCAAACCGACCACAACGAATTGAGCGACAGCGTGAATACACATAAAACAGCCAAAGTGATAGACCACCCCGATAAGAGTGTCACATCAGCAAAAATCGCTGATAAGGCTATACATACAAGCCATATGGCGGATTATGTAATTACAAAGGACAAGATAAGTGACGGAGCGGTTACAACCGATAAAGTTGCCAACAGTAGTATTACGACAATGAAATTATCAATGGACATCGTGGAGAATTTAGGAAAAGCCGATACATTTCTTTATTCTGACGGTGAGCCGATATATCTTTCGGAGTGCAAAGACACAGGAGGAACGGGTTACGAATTGCCTGATGATATTCCGGTTAATGTATTTTTTAAATTGGAAAATGACACGGACAGCACATTAACAAAATTCCAAACACATGATGACCATTATACAACACTAAGTTGTGATATTGCTCCAGGCGAAGTGAGAATATGCGTTTTAATACAAAAAGAAGTCAGCGGAGCAGACCCACAAAACGGGTATTTGTTTGTATTGGACGATAATAGTATAAGAAAACTATTAAACGACAAAGCACCGACAAACCACGCAAGCGGTGCCACAACATACGGTGTGGGTAATGCAAGTAATTACGGACATTTGAAATTGTCTGACAGTACCACAAGTACAAGCAGTACGTCAAGCGGTATCGCCGCAACACCGAGAGCAGTAAAAACTATCTCTGACACACTAAGCACTGAAATTTCGGATCGACAGGCGGCAGATGACGAATTGAAAGGTAAAATTGAATATGGAGAATCAGAGAGACAAGCAATTATTGAGGATATAAACGAACTTGAGAACGGTAAAGTTGGGTCAAATGATAGAGTAACCGGGAAAGAAATGAATTATAGTGTGACGGAGTTGTTGAAGTGGGTTGCCGAAGGCTTAGAAAAAAGTAATTCGGTTAATTATCCGGGGCTTGACTATATAATCAGCGATGTTTATGAAATGTATAATGCACTTTGCAGTTATGGTTTCCAAGAGCCGACCGAGGTTGTAAAAACGGTGGCGGAGTTAAAAAAGCAAGCTGAAAATAAATAAAACGGAGGAATAATTTATGGACAAGATTTTTAATTGGACAAGTACGGTTATAGGAATTGTGGGCGGATTTTTCGTCGCAATCTTCGGTCAATGGGACAGTATTTTATGGGCGCTGTTAGTGATAATGGTGCTTGACTATTTGACAGGCATTATCAAGGCAATCTACACAAAAACAATGTCGAGTGAGATTGGTTTTAAAGGACTGCTCAAAAAGATTACTATATTAATTATAGTAGCGTTATCAAACGTCCTGCAACAGATTACAGGCGATAACGTCGCAATTCGTGAGATTGTCATTATGTTTTACATAGCCAATGAGGGTATAAGCGTGTTGGAAAATGTGGCGGTAATTTACCCGCGAATGCCACAAAAGTTGAAAGATATATTGTTGCAGTTAAGAGGTGATGACAATGCAGATAATTGAAGAAAAGTATAATTGGAGTGGCGTTTTTTCGAATCGTTCCAAGACCGATTATATAGTTTTACATCACGCAGAGGCGGTTAAATGTACCGCACAAGATGTACATAGTTGGCATAGAGCAAACGGTTGGACAGGCATCGGTTATCATTTCTTTGTGCGTAAAGACGGCACAATTTATTGTGGCAGACCAATAAACGTTGTCGGTGCACATGTACAGGGAATGAATAGTTGTTCGGTCGGAATTTGTGCAGAGGGTGATTATCACACAAAAGAAAAGACAATGCCACAAGCACAAAAGAAATCTATTATCGAGTTATGTCAATATCTAAAAAAGAACTATTATCCAAATGCGAAGATAGTTGGACATAGAGAGATTGGTGACAGTAATTGCCCCGGAAGATATTATCCATTGGACGAGATAAAAAATATGAAATATACGGAGGTTTTAACTATGGAACAGTACAATGAACTAAAATCATTAATTGAAAAACAGGCGGCGGAAATTGCCGATTTAAAAAACATCAACAAACAGTTGGTGAATGTAGTTCAAACTACAATGGTATATGATTTCAATGATGACAATATGCCCGATTGGGCAAGACCGGCAGTGCAAGCCGCACAAGATTATGGCGCGTTGGTAGGTGACGAGCAGGGGAGATTAGGTCTGTCCTATAAGGACTTGCGTACTATTGTACGTGAGTACAGATGTGGTATGTACAATAAGTAGTTTTGAGGGTGGTGTAATGCCACCCTTATTTTTTTTGTGAATTTTTATTGAAAATTTGGGGATTATAAATTATAATATTGATAGGAGGAAAATTTATGAATAAAATTATTAGAAAATTTGATGTAAAAATATCAGTTCCCATCATAGGAGATCCATCAATATCTAAGCTGGAACCACCTACTGGATTCAAATATAAAGAAGTCAAATTAGATGAATATGAATATAAGAATAAAATAACTGACGCAAATAAAGAATTGTTATATGAATATAACATGGCTATATTTAAAAAAGATAATGAAGATAATGAAGATTATTTAATGACACTTGATTTAGATGAAATATTAGAATATGATTTATCAACTCAAAATACATCTACAACAAATGATGATATAAAACTCGAAAAGGAACAAATGTTGTTTAAATATTTTTCTTTATTGCATTTAATTAAAGAAGGAGATGTTGCGTGGCATTATAAATTTTTTTGGATTGTTTCTACAACTCCGGCACGAAACAACTGCAAATTAAGACATAGCGACAAAATTGATAGCTCATCTGCGGATATGACTACTTATTTTTCTGAACTTATGAAGATAACAGATGAAGATGTTATAGAATTTAATAAATTATTATCTTATGATGATTGCGTATATCAGATGCTGAAAAATGCCGCATTAGACGATTTTGCTTTTAACTATTGCATATATGATAGCACTACTAATTTTAAAAGTTTGATTACAATTTTGGAGGTGCTTTTTATAAAAAAATCTGACCGTGAACGAAAAAAAGATTTGTTAGCTAAACGAGTATCAAATTTCATTGAAAGCAATGATAAAGATATTGAAGAAGTAAATAGGAATATAAGTGATTTGTATAAGCTAAGAAATGATGTGGTACATAGCGGAGCAGAAGTACTAAGAGAAAATTTAAATATGCTTAGAGATTATACAAGAAGATGCATAAAAGAATATATGGAATGCCTTTCTGTAATATTAAAAGAACATCCCCAAATGAAATTTTATGATGTAAGAGCATATATAGTAAAACAAATCTGTGATGAAATAGAAAATAGAGAAAATAGTAAAAATTAATAGATGATAATTTGAATTAAATGCACGATATGTATTACTACAATTTTGACTATCATACTGCTATTTTTAATGATTTCTGATGGACTATCACCCTGTTATTTACAAGATGTACATGAAGATTTTATGGTGCATTAATATAGCGATTTTTGTACACGTTTTTTACACGTTTACACGAAATTTGTACAAGTTTTATGCGAATGACGAAGTAAGTCAAAAGTGCCGAGAATGGCTTAAACAGTGGCGTTTTGAATGATTTTAGAGGGGGATAAAATAAGGGCAAAATAGTAAAAATAAATCCTGTTATCCGCACCACGTCAGAGTAAGCGATATATCGCTTACTCTGTTTTTTTTGCAAGCGTGCTCAAAACGGTGAGCAGTAGCTACCACATTTGTGCGAGTTAAGTACCTTCAGCACGTTTGAAAACATTATATGAAAAGTGTATAATATCTTTGAGTGGATTTTGTAACGAGAAACTTGACAGAGAAATGGGGAAAGAATATAATGAACTATAAGAAATGCAAGCTTGACTTTTAGAAACTTAGTTAATTGAAAATAAGGCTATAAAAAACAAATAAAATTGCAATAGATTTGAGGAATATTTATGAAAAGGTTAGATCTTTATTGGACAACTAATCCCGATTGGTGGGAAAGAAAAGAAAACTATGTAAAAGTATTAAAGCCTGATGCCCCTAAAGAGGCTCAAGAAAGTTACAAACATTATTTAGAACAAACATCCGGAGAACAAGGAAAATCATTATGATGAAATAAGAAGATAATTGGGGATAACGTATATGATGCAAAAAAATGAGTCGGAACAAAATAGACGGAAAATGAGACGTGGCGATAAAGAGGCTATATTAAAAGGACTAAAAGGCGGACTTTGTGATAATTATTACGGCATTTGTTGTGCGGTTAAACATAATATTAAAGATAATGACATTATAGCGGCGTTGAAAGAACTTCAAAAAGATACATATGTATCTATGGGTATGTCCAATGCTCAATTCGCTTCTGCTGCATTAGATGTTTTGAAAATTGAACCTTATACAGGTTCGGACAAAAGAGTAAATGATATGATTGACGCTAAATTTAGCTTTTTCGATGAATAGGAGGAGTTCGAAAATGCCAGAAGATTGGGCAAGAGGAACGATTAAAGAAACGCCGTTTTGGCGTGATGGAATGTCTGTTGAAGAATACGAAGAAGAAAGAAATTATCTTATGGAGCATTGGCGAGAATTGAGGCAAGGTACATATACCCCTTTATGGAAACAACGCGAAAAATAAATGTAAGAGGTTTTGTTATGGCAAGTTTACCAAAGTGCGCAGGATGTGAATATAACGATTTTATGAAAGTCACATGTAAACTATATCCAAATGGTATACCAGATGATATTTTTGTGGAGATAAAGAAATGCGATTACTATAAAAAAAGAAAAGAAAAATATAACAAAAGTGATGAGGATTTGCCAGTAGCAAAAGGAAGATAAATGAGTCTGTCGATAAAATGTCGACAGACTCATTTTTTATCACAGCATTTTCACATAATCGCCTTGAGTTTTAAGCCACATAAGGACGCCGTCACCGTAACATTCGGCTTTAATCGTATGTTTATTACCCTCTGATTTAATAATTTCAGCAGTCGGAATACGGTCTAAAATAGCCTCAACAGACGGACCGTTAAATTCAAATTTAATATGTTTTAATTCGCCTGCATACATAAACTGCACACGTTTACGAAATTCACCGTCACTGAAACGATTTCTGTATGGAATATTGAATTTTTGTTTTAAATTTTTAATATCAGTAATTCTGTCAACTCTAAAAATCGCGGGAAAATCCTTAGAGTCATTCGCAAACCACGCAATTAAATAAAAATAATATTCAGAAAACATAATTGTCAATGGTTTTACTGTTCTGTGAACGACTTTTTTGTCTTGACGCGTATAGTCAAATTCTATAATTTCCTGATTGGATATGTGACAGCTGAGTTCCCAAATGAGATGTATCAGCGGTCTGTCGTGACGCGGGGGAATGTAGTTGTGTCGTTCGTTCAGAATAAGGTCTTTTATATTCATTTTTGCCGACGGAGTGGCTTGAAACAACAACTTGTCGATAAGCTTATTTATTTCGTCTTTATTAAAACTACGGCTTTCCAAAAGAATTTTTGTAATGCTTAAAATTTCTTCGTTTGTAAGAAACTTCTGTTCGCACTTTATAAGCACATACCCCTTTTTAGTTTGGTCATATTCTATATATGCGTCGCCGTCATCAACATTTTCTGCGATATATGCACGCAAATCTTCAATATCGCGTTGCACTGATTTTTCACTGATACCGAACATTTCGGCAAATTCTTTTTTATTGATTACATCACCGCGATTCAGCCATTCATACATTTTCAAAAGTCTGAAACTTTTTCCGCTGTCCATTTTCATATCAATCACACCTATCATAAAATCCTTGTAATAAAAGTTTACCATATTAATTATTAAAAATCAATATTGATTATACACTGATAACTTGAACAAATAATGTCCATATAAAAATTTTTAAATTAAATTTCCACATAGACGTAAACTGTCCAAGGACGTAGATATAATTAAATTATCAAAAAAACACAAGATAAAGTGTTAAAAGAGAGGAGTAAAAATTATGGCTATGTTCGATATTAGATGCCCAAAATGCGGAGGTTTTGCACAATCATCAAATCTTACATGTTCAAAGAGCAATGTGCAGTGTACACGTTGCGGTGCAAAATTTGATGTTAAAGTAACATCGGATTCAAGCAAGACAGGCAGATACACAACATCAAATATTCACTAAACAAAGGAGGAAGAAAAAATGGGATTTATAGACGGTTTATTCAATGCGGTAAAATCAAAATACGAAAGAGATATGAGCAGTTACAGAGACGGATATTCAAGCGGAAGTAGTAAGTATTCGTCAATGAGCGATTCAGAGCTTATGCGCAAAGCGAGAAATAAAGACTTTTCGGGAAACAGCTCAAAACAAATAGGTCAGGCAAAAGCTATGGGTGACGAACTTAAAAGACGAGGCTTGAGATGAACGATAAAAAGTTTGTAGAGTATAAATGCTCATATTGCGGCGCAACAATCACTCGCGCGACAAATGCCGGCAGACCTATGCCGGGCGTTTGCCCTAGAAAAGGCAAAACACATGACGGTCGCACAAAACCGCATACATGGGTTATTAACAGAAAATTTTAAGGAGAGTTACAATGTATAAAAAGATATCAGCGATAGCTCTTATAATCATAGGTATAATGTCACTGAGAACATCACTTTTCGGATCGGCATTCTGCATATTGTTAGGAATATTTTTATTGACTCATTAATATCGCTTATTTTGGTAACTCTATATATAAACTTCCTTTTGACTTTGTCAGTTGAAAGGAAGTTTTTTTATAAAATTTTTTGATAGGACGTAAATTGTCCAAGCACGCGAATATAATAAAAGAAACGGAGTACAAAAATCTGTACTCCGTTTAGTCTGTATCACTAAGGGACAAAGCTGTTTTAATCAAGCGATATATCTTTTCCTTTTCAACATCTGTGCGGTTTGAAAGCATAACAGTAATACGGTTTAAAAATACATCATCATTGCTTGCGGGTTTGTGGTTTGAGAAAAATTCCGAAAGCGAAATGTTGAATACCGTACATAACTTTTCAATCGTCAGAATTGTAGGATTTTTTTCGTTCCGCTCTATTTGACCTAAATAGGCGGGAGTGATATTAGCGGCTAAAGCAGTTTGTTCCTGTGACAGGCGTGCAGTTTTGCGTAAATTGCGCAGCCTTAGTCCAATATTATAGCTCATAGCATTCACCAATTTGTATTTTATAGTATAGAATTTTTCTTTTCAAACTGTTATAGTATATATTTTTTTAAAATAACTATTGTTTATATATTGTGTAAAATTTATAGAAATAAAAGTAAGCTGAGCGCTATTATTGCCATACCGAGTATGACGCCTATAATAGTGACTTTGCTTTTTTCATATTCACGTGCCATCGGTAAAAGTTCTTCTATTGAAATAAATACCATAATTCCGGCAATTATTCCGAATAAAATACCGAATACGACATCGTTGAAAAACGGACGTAAAATTAAATAACCGATTATAGCACCTAAAGGTTCCGTAATACCCGAAAAAAACGATACTATAAATGCTCTTTTTCTGCTGCCTGTTGAGTAGTATATCGGTGCAGACGTAGCAATTCCTTCCGGAATATTATGGATTGCTATGGCGACAGCTATGGCAAGCCCGAGATGAGGGTCTTTTAGGGCGGAGGTGAAGGTTGCGAGGCCTTCGGGGAAGTTATGTATGCCGATTGCGAGAGCGGTCATAAATCCCATACGTTTTAGGGCAATCGAACGGGTTTCGTTTTCGGTCAGATTACCTATATCACCCTCTGTTGACGGCACAAAGTAGTCTATAAGTCCGATAAGAAGTATTCCGACAAAGAATGATACTACCGCGATATAATATCCCACAGTGTCATTTGTAGCTGACGCGATATATGTGCGTGACTTCTGAAAAATTTCAATCATTGAAACGTATATCATTACTCCGGCTGAAAATCCGAGCGAGCCGGCGAGAAATTTTGTATTTGTGGTTTTTGCAAACAATGCTATTATACTGCCGATTCCGGTTGCAAGTCCTGCCATAACCGTCAGCGACAGCGCGAACAGTACATTTGTTTCCACTAAAATCATCTCCTTAAAAGTTCTTATGGTATAATACGTTGCACGAATTTTTTTTGTTACTTAAATTAATTGTTGCCAATTTCAAAAAAAGGGTATATAATTAGTTGAAAATACTTATATAGAATAGATAAGGAAATGATTTATGTTAGAGATTACTTCTTCATCAAACAATAAATGCAAATATGTAAAATCGCTGTCGCAGAAAAAATCAAGGCAGAAATACGGTGAGTATACAATAGAAGGAATAAAATCGGTATCGGACGCATTAAATTCCGAAAGGGAGATAACGGCACTATATGTATCGGATAGTTTTTTTGAAAACGAGAATTTCAAATATCCGAAAGATATTTCATTATACAAGGTACAAGACGACGTATTTATGAAAATGTGCGATACAAAAGCACCGCAGGGCATACTTGCGGTTGTGAAAATCGAAGATGAAACCGATTTTACACCCAACACGGAAAAATCGTATATATATTGCGACTGTATAAATGACCCGGGTAATCTCGGAACGATAATCAGAACGGCTGATGCGGCAGGATTTGACGGAGTGTTGTTGTCGGATGGGTGCGTTGATTTATACAGTCCGAAAACGGTGCGTTCAAGTATGGGTTCGTTTTTTAATATGAGAGTTGTAACAGGTGTGTCATATGAAAAACTCAGCGAATACAAAAACAGCGGTTTTCAGCTTATCGGCGGTGCACTTGGTGACAATACAATAGATTACCGCAGTGCGGATATGGAAAAACCTACTATTATAATAGTAGGAAATGAGGCAAACGGAATATCGGAAGATGTTCAGAAAATGTGTCAATGCGTTAAAATTCCGATTTTGGGAAAAGCCGAATCGCTAAATGCGGGAGTTGCGGCGGCAATATTAATGTACGAACTTGTTCGCCAAAGGTCTTGACAATTTTTGAGATTTGTAGTAATGTAACAGATGTATTTTAGGTGGTGGATTGATGGAACATATACTTTATTGGTTATGGCTTACAACTAAATACGGTGTTACGCCATCAAAAATTAAAGTACTTTTAGAGTATTTTAAAACTGTTGAAGAAATATATTTTTCAAAAAACTTCAATAATATATACGGTTTGAGTGATAAAATAAAATCAAGTCTTGCAGACAAGGATTTATCCAAAGCAGAAAAAATACTTGAACAAACCGCAAAATTAAATCAGAAAATATTGGTTTACGACAGTGAAAGCTATCCGCAAATATTAAAGAATATATCAAGTCCGCCGTATGTCTTGTATGTACAGGGCAAGGTGTTGGAGCTTGATAAGGTGCTTACAATAGGCGTTGTGGGTACACGAAATTCGTCGGAATACGGACGTGTTGTGACGGACAGGATATGTCGCGAATTGGCACAATACGGTGCGGTGACTGTCGGCGGACTGGCAAGAGGTATTGATACGGTCGGTGCGTGGGCAACACTTGATGTCGGCGGAGTGGCAGTCGGTGTTGTCGGCAGCGGACTTGATATAGTGTATCCGTCGGAAAATGTTGAACTTGTCAAAGCAATTACCGAAAAAGGTTGTATAATATCAGAATACGCACCCGGTACACCGCCTGTAAGAAATCATTTTCCTGCAAGGAACAGAATTATAGCGGGACTGTCACGCGGAATACTCGTAACGGAAGCACCGGAAAAGAGCGGCGCGCTTATAACAGCAAAATATGCACTTGAAAATGACAGAGATGTATTTGCGGTACCGAGAAATATTACAGATACAAATTCCTTGGGAACGAACAAAATCATTCAACAGGGTGCAAAACTGATAAACGGCGCAGCGGATATAATAAGCGAATATCCGTATGCCGAAAAAGTTATACCTAAAAAGGTAAAAAGTGAGCCGATACAAAAAATTGTTGATGACAGTAAATACAGCAAACTAAATGAATTTGAAAAACAGATAATAGATATATTAAAGAAAAGCGATATGCAGATAGATGAACTTTCAAGGGAACTGAAAAGAAATGTAAGCGAGATAAATACAAAGCTTATAATGCTTGAAGTCAAGGGATTGGTTAAGAAACTTCCCGGAAGTAAATATCAACTGAAATTATAGATACGGAGGAAATTATATGGCAACGAAAAAGCTGTTAATAGTGGAGTCACCGGCGAAAGCGGGGACAATAAAAAAATATCTTGGCAAGGACTATACAGTTATGGCGTCTATGGGGCATATAATCGACCTTCCGAAAAGTCAAATGGGTATAGACTTTGAAAATGATTACACACCGAAATATATAACAATACGCGGTAAAGGACAGCTGCTTACACAACTGAAAAAAGAGGCTAAAAAAGCAGATGTAGTTTATCTCGCAACTGACCCGGACCGCGAGGGTGAGGCAATAAGCTGGCATTTGGCGGAGGCACTTAAAATAGACCCCGAGTCAAATTGCCGTGTAACGTTTAACGAAATTACAAAAACAGCCGTTAAGGCGGCAATAAAACAGCCGAGAAAGATTGATATGGATCTTGTTGACGCACAACAGGCAAGACGTGTGCTTGACAGAATTGTGGGTTATACAATCAGTCCTATTCTTTGGGAAAAGGTTAAAAGAGGACTTAGTGCCGGTCGTGTACAGTCTGTTGCGACAAAGCTTATATGTGACAGGGAAGAAGAAATCGAAAACTTTACTCCTCAGGAATATTGGTCAATCGAAACGGTTTTGAATGATCCGAAAAGTAAAAAGGATTTTAATGCAAAATATTACGGTGAAAAGGGCAAAGAAGTAAAGCTAAACAATGCCGAAGAAACAAAGAAAGTTTCGGATGCAATAGCAAATGCCGATTTTGTTATAGAAAAGGTTAAAAGAGGTCAGCAAAAGCGTAATCCTCAACCGCCGTTTACGACAAGTACTCTGCAGCAGGACGCGTCAAGAAAGTATAATTTCCAAGCGGCAAAAACAATGCAGATTGCACAAACTCTTTACGAAGGTATTAACCTCGGCGGAAAGATAGGAACAATAGGTCTTATAACGTATATGAGAACAGATTCGCTAAGAATTGCCGACGACGCACAGAAAGAGGCGGTTGCATATTTGACTGAAAATTACGGAAGCGAATATGTAAAGGCAAAGCAATACAAGACAAAAAAGAATGCACAGGACGCCCATGAGGCTATCAGACCGACTTCAATAAACATAAAGCCGATTGATATTAAGGATAAACTTACAAACGACCAATACAGACTTTATAAGCTTATTTGGGAACGATTTGCCGCAAGTCAGATGACAAGTGTGGTATATGACACAATGCAGGTAACTATTGACGCAAACGGTCATACATTTAAGGCAAGCGGTTCAAACATAAAGTTTAAGGGTTATATGACGGTGTACGTTGAGTCAACGGACAACAAGGAAAAGAAAGAAAAAATGCTTCCTAACCTTGAAGAAAATCAAACCGTTACACTTAAAAGTTCGGAGGAAAAGCAACACTTTACTCAACCTCCCGCAAGATATTCGGACGCTACGCTTATCAAGGAGCTTGAAGAAAACGGCATAGGCAGACCATCAACGTATGCGCCGACCATTTCAACAATTGTGTCAAGAGGATATGTTGTAAGAAGTAAGAAACAGCTTGTTCCGACAGAACTGGGCTTTGTTACGTCGGAAATTATGAAAAATAACTTTTCGGATATTGTGGACGTTGAATTTACGGCTGATATGGAAAAAGAGCTTGACAGCGTTGAAGAAGGCGAATTGAATTGGAAAAAGCTGATTAACGATTTTTATCCGTCATTTAAGGATACACTTGAAAAGGCACAGAAGAACATCGAAAAAATTCAGATTAAAGACGAAGAATCAGATGTTGTATGTGAAAAGTGCGGAAGAAAAATGGTGTACAAGCTGAGTAAATTCGGTAAATTCTTGGCTTGTCCGGGTTATCCGGAATGTAAAAATACAAAGGCTATCCGCGAAGAAACAGGTGCGAAATGCCCTAAGTGCGGCGGTGAAATACTTGTTAAAAAGTCAAGGAGAGGTAAGGTTTACTACGGTTGTGAACATTCGCCGAAGTGTGACTTTATGGTATGGGATATGCCTGTTAAGGACGAGGCTTGTCCGCAGTGCGGCGGCTTGCTCCTTAAAAAGCAAGGCAGAAACGGTAAGATTTTCTGCTATAACGAAGATTGTAAATATGAGAGAAAGTTAAAGGACGAAAAGAAGTGAAAGTAAAAGTTATAGGAGCCGGACTTGCCGGTTGTGAGGCGGTATGGCAGCTTGTAAAGCATGGGATTGACGTTGACCTTTACGAAATGAAACCGGTAAAGTATTCACCGGCACATTCAAATGAAAATTTTGCGGAACTTGTGTGTTCAAACTCTTTGAAGGCTGACAGAATTGAAAACGCGTGCGGTCTTTTAAAAGAAGAAATGCGTATGTTTGATTCGGTTATGATGGATGCGGCTGATATAAGCCGTGTTCCTGCCGGCGGTGCTTTGGCGGTTGACAGAGATGTTTTTGCAAAGCATATAACGGAAAAAATTAAAAATCATCCGCGTGTAACCGTATTTAATGAAGAAGTTACGGAAATCAATCCCGATGAATATACAATAATCGCAACAGGTCCGCTTACTTCGGACGGACTTGCCGATGAAATAAAGAAAATTACAGGTTCGGACGAATTGTACTTTTATGACGCAGCCGCACCGATTGTGACGGAAGAAAGTATTGATAAAGACAAAGTTTTCAAAGCGGCAAGATACGATAAAGGTACTGCCGATTATATCAACTGTCCGATGACAAAAGAGGAATACACCGCTTTTTATAACGAGCTTATCACGGCTGAAACAGCACCGCTTAAAGAATTTGAAAATCAAAAGGTTTTCGAGGGATGTATGCCTGTTGAGGTTATGGCAAAAAGAGGTGAACAGACGCTTGTGTTCGGACCGCTAAAACCTGTCGGTCTTGTCAATCCGAAGACGGGCAAGGACGACGCATATGCGGTTGTTCAGCTAAGACAGGATAATAAAGAGGGTACGCTCTATAACCTTGTCGGTTTTCAGACGAATTTGAAATGGGGAGAGCAAAAACGCGTGTTCTCAATGATTCCGGGACTTGAAAATGCCGAATTTGTGCGTTACGGAGTTATGCACAGAAACACTTATATAAATTCTCCGACGCTTTTAAATAAGTATTATCAAATGGAGAAGTACCCGAAAGTATTTTTTGCGGGACAGATAACGGGTGTCGAAGGTTATGTTGAGTCGGCGTCAAGCGGAATACTTGCCGGATATAATATGGCGGCTATGCTTAACGGAAAAGATATGTTTGAACCGGATTCAAAAACTTGTATCGGTGCATTACCGCTTTATATTTCAAATTCTGCAAATACAAAGTTCCAGCCTATGAATGCGAATTTCGGCATTATAGACGGACTTAACGAAAGAATAAGAAATAAAGCCGAACGCTATAATAAAATAGCAAATCGTGCTTTAGATATAATGAAAGATAAATTGAAAGGTGAGAATGATGATGAGTAAAAAGAAAATTATAGCATTGGCAATGTCAGCCGTTATGGCAGTCGGAATGATTGCAGGTTGCGGAAGTACAAAAGATTCAGGCACAGACACAGCACAAACAGAAAGCACAGAAAAGGTAACTCCTACATTTATGTACTTTGTGGCAAATGCGGACGATAACTTTGACGCAACAAACACAATGTACACTGAACTTGAAAACGAATATAAGGACAAAATCAACTTCCAACTTGTAAATGTTGACGAAAATCCCGAGGCACTTGAAAACTTCTCATTGGTAAAAGACCAAACTCCGGCACTTATTATGCTTGATACATCAAACAATATCTCGGCTATTGAATTTAAGTGCAGTGACAAGGATAAACTAAAAACAGACATAGACAATGCACTTGGCAAATAATCGAAAAGATGAGCGATACAACCGTATCGCTCTTTTTTGTATAATAATCTCTGTTTTTTCAAAAGATAGATGAAAAAAGGAGATTGTATAAATGCAGAATATAAGAACAGACTTGGCGGTGGAGGCACACGAACTCAGCAGACGTGAGGCGAAAAATGCAACGGAAATAGACGGTGTTATATCCGATGTGCGTACAGAGGACGGAATAACCGTTACGAATATAGAAATAACAAACGAAAACGGAAGTAAGGCACTTGGCAAGGCGATAGGCAATTATATAACGATTGAGTCGCCGAATTTGAAATACAGTATTGATATATACGAAAGGGTATGCACTCTTATTTCGGAGGAAATCCGTAAAATGGCCGATATAAAAAGTGACAGCCTTACACTTGTCGTAGGACTCGGAAACCGTGACATAACGCCTGACGCACTCGGTACGGAAGTGGTGTCAAGGCTGTTGGTGACACATCATATAAAACAGAATATGAAAGATTTTTTTGATGATAATATAAGCGGTGTATGTGCGTTGATACCCGGAGTTCTCGGAACAACAGGCATTGAAACTGCTGAGATTATTAAGGCGGTAAGCGAAAAGGTGAAACCGAATCTTATTATCGCCGTTGACGCAATGGCGGCGGCGGATATAAGACGTGTTTCGACCACTGTACAAATATCGGATACAGGTATTCAGCCAGGTGCCGGCGTGGGAAATAACAGAGAATGTCTTAATGAAGAAACGATTGGTGCAAAGGTGATTGCGATAGGTGTACCGACCGTTATAGACGCCGCAACAATATCAAAGGTTGAAATACCAAAAGAGCTTGCACCGCTTATGGTTACGACAAAGGATATTGACCTCGTAATCGAAAGAACGGCTAAAACCGTTGCAAACGGAATTAATCTTGCACTGCACCGAGATATGACATTAAGGGATATAGAAAGCTATGTCTAAGTCTGTAGACAACTCTAAAAATCACATCATAGATGTAATTTTTGAGGATTTTCGATGATTGACATATGGCTTATTTTGGGGTAAAATATATTAAAAACAGTAAAGGAGAAACGGAATGGAAAGTATTAATATAAATTCAAATATAAATCTGTATTATATACCTATGACGAAGTTGAAGACAACTACGATTGACGTATATATTCACAGAGATTTAAACGAAGAAGAATCGTCGCTTAACGCACTTTTGCCTTATGTGCTTAAAAGAGGTTGCAGACTTTGCAGTGACAGTGAGGCAATTTCAAAATATCTTGAAAATCTGTACGGTGCCGGAGTCGGCGTAGGAGTTCTAAAACGCGGTGACGACCATATTTTGCACGTTGCATTTGAAACAATTTCCGATAAATATGCACCGAACGGTGAAAAACTTTGTGACAGTGTTATTGAACTTATGCTTTCAATAATGTTTGAATCAACTTCATTCAGCGATGAAATTGTCGAACAGGAAAAGAAAAACGCAAAAGACAGAATAATGGCAATGATGAACGATAAGCGTCAGTATGCTGTAGAACGCTGTATCGAAACAATGTTTGAGGGTGAAAATTATGCAATTTCAAAACTCGGTACACAAGAGGGTATTGATAAAATAACTGCCGACAATTTGAAAAAGCATTATGAGAATATTATTACATCATCTATTATTGATATTTATATATGCGGTGATGCGGACGCAAATGCACTTGCTGAAAAGATAAAGAAATACACAGGCAAAATTGCGTTTAAGAATGCGGATATTCCTAAGACGGAAATATATGTTCCGAAGAACGAAGTTAAAAACGTTACTGATAAAATGGACGTTGTACAAGGCAAACTTTGTATGGGATTTTCAACAGGCATAAAGCCTACAGACAGCGATTATCCCGCATTGATGGTTGCAAACAGTATATTCGGCGGCGGCGCTCACTCAAAGTTGTTTAACAATGTGCGTGAAAAGCTTAGCTTGTGCTATTATGCCTCCGGCAGTCTTGACAAAAACAAGGGTGCTTTGTTTGTAAACGCAGGTATTGAATTTAAAAATTTCCAAAAGGCATATGATGAAATACTTGTGCAGCTTGAAAATGTTAAAAACGGCGAAATATCACAGCTTGAATACGAGTCAAGCATTAATGCAATCATAAATTCACTTGAATCATATAAGGACGACCAAGATATGTTGCAGTCGTTCTATTTGGGACAGAAAATAGTCGGCACTGATTATGATATAGACACGCTTAAAGAAAAGATAAGCAAGGTAACGATGGAGGACGCTGCAAGAGTGTTTAAAAACGTTAAACTTGAAACAGTGTATTTCTTAACGGGAAAGGAGGATGCGTAATGGAATTACAGTACAGAAAAAATGACAAAACAGGTGAGGAACTGTATTACACAACACATTCTTCGGGACTCGGAATATATATAATTCCTAAAAAAGATTACAGTAAAACGTATGCAATATTCGGTACAAGATACGGCTCTGTCGATTCAAAGTTTGTCGTACCGGGTGAGAGTGAGCTAACGGAAGTGCCTGACGGTATAGCACATTATCTTGAACATAAAATGTTCGACCAGCCGGACGGCAGTAATGTATTTGACAAATTTTCAAGGTACGGCGGCAATGCAAATGCGTTTACATCATTTAATATAACGGCGTATCTGTTCTCGGCAACGTCTAATATCGAAGAAAATATCGAAACGCTTATGGACTATGTTCAAAGTCCGTATTTTACTGAGGAAAGCGTACAAAAAGAACAGGGTATTATCGGACAGGAAATAAGAATGTATGACGACAGCGGAAGCTGGAAGTTGTTCTTTAATTTCTTGAACTGCCTGTACAAGGAACACCCTGTCAAAAAAGAAATTGCAGGTACGGTTGAAAGTATAAGCCATATAACGCCTGAATATTTGTATAAGTGCTACGATACATTTTATAACTTGTCAAATATGTCGATAGTTGTTGTCGGAAATGTTGACCCTGTTAAGATTTCTAAGGTTATTGAAAACTGTGTAAAGAAGAATGAACCGTTTGAAGAAAAGATTAAAAAGGTATATCCGACAGAGCCTGATGAAGTGGCAAAACAGTACGCAGAACAAAGTTTGAGCGTTGCAATGCCGTTGTTTATGACAGGTTTTAAAGATACAAATAACGGTTTCGGCGGTGATGAGCTTTTAAAGAAAAGTATAGAAACGAATATTATTTTAAAAATGCTTTTCGGAAGAAGTTCAAAGTTTTATAAGAGCCTTTACGAAAAAGGACTTATAAACAACAGATTTTCGCTTGAATACACAATGCAGCCCGATTATGCGTATTCATCAATAGACGGTGAAAGCAGTGACCCTAAGGCAGTGTATGAGGCGATTATAAACGAAGTTGAAGAAACAAGAAAGAACGGTCTTTCAAAAGAAGATTTTGAGAGAATTAAAAAGGTTGTTTGGGGCGAATATATCCGTTCACAGAATGATGTAGAAGATTATGCAGTGACATTTTTACAGATGTTGTTTATGGATATTGATTATTTCAATTTCTACGATGTGTATAAGACAATAACTTTTGAAGATGTTCAAAAACGGTTTGAAGAACATTTCGTCAAAGAACATTCGGCATTGTCGGTAATCAATCCTGTATAAAAAATATCGGTGACAAACAAAAATACACCTATGTTAAGAGGTGTATTTTTTTGTGCATAAAATTAAGTATTTTTACGAAAACTAACAAACAAGGAGATGATAATATGAATAACAGACTCGGACGGCAGACTGTTACGTTTGACAATCCGCCGATAATAATAGAAACCGCCTCGACAGTGGGTCAAAAAGAGGGAAAAGGACCGCTTAAAAGTACATTTGACGTAATACTTGACGATGATACTTTAGGTGAAAAGTCGTGGGAAAAATCGGAGAGTATGCTCCAAAAAAGGACCGCACTTTTGGCACTTGAAAAAGCAAAATTACAACAAAGCGATATAGATTACATTCTTGCAGGCGATTTGTTAAATCAGTGCGTGGGCGCACATTACAGCGTCAGAGATTTTGATATACCGTTTTTGGGATTGTACGGTGCGTGTTCAACTATGACTGAGAGTATGTCAATCGGAAGTATGATTGTCAGTGCCGGGTTTGCGGATTATGCAATGTGCCTTACTTCAAGCCATTTTTGTTCATCGGAAATTCAGTTCAGAAATCCGCTTGAATACGGCGGTCAGCGTACACCGTCGGCACAATGGACCGTTACGGGTGCAGGGTGTGCGATATTGTCATCAAAGGGAACAGGTCCGAAAATAACGCACGTCACAACGGGAAAAGTAATAGACAAAGGCGTAACGGATATAAGCAATATGGGTGCGGCTATGGCACCGGCGGCGATTGATACGCTTATCGCACATTTTAACGACACACACAGAACTCCCGATTATTACGATATGATACTTACGGGTGATTTGGGTGTTGTCGGCTCGGACATTCTTGTGGAGCTAATGCTGAAAGAAGGCTTTGACATACGAACAAAGCATAAGGACTGCGGTAAAATGATTTTCGATATTGAGGGACAGGACGTTCACGCAGGTGGCAGCGGTTGCGGTTGCTGCGGCAGTGTTTTTTGCGGATATGTGTACAGAGAACTTAAAAGACATAATCTGAGTAAGGTGCTTGTTATGGCGACTGGTGCGTTGATGAATCCTATGATTATAGAACAGGGCGAGAGTATTCCGGCAATCGCTCACGCAGTTGCAATAGAAAGTTAGGAGGGATGAAAATGGACTATTTAAAGGCATTTATAGTAGGCGGTCTTATATGTGCGGTTGGTCAGATTTTGATAGATAAAACCAAATTGACTCCGGCAAGAATTTTGGTTACGTTTGTTGTGGTCGGTGTATTTTTACAGCTTATAAAAATATATCAGCCGTTGGTTGATTTTGCAGGAGCCGGTGCAACTGTTCCGCTGACCGGTTTTGGATATAATCTTTGCAAAGGCGTGGAAAAAGCCGTTTCGGAAAAAGGCTTTTTGGGAATATTCACAGGTGGTTTAACTGCAGCGTCGGGCGGTATTGCGGCGGCACTTGTGTTCGGTTTCTTGGTGTCGATTATTTTTAGGTCTAAATCGAAAAAATAGTCTATTCAAATTCATATAATTATGGTATAATACCATATATACTTTATGAATGGAGATAAAATAATGTTTGAAATAAACGGACACACAAAACAGCTTGGAATAATCGGATATCCTGTTGAGCATACGTTTTCACCTAATATGCACAACTTCATATCCGAAACCGTACATAACAACTATGTTTACGGAGCATGGTGCGTAAAACCCGAAGATTTGAAGGATGCAATAGGCGGTATGAGAGCACTCGGAATAAGCGGAATTAACGTCACAGCACCGCATAAGGTAGAAGTTATGAAGTACATAGACGTTGTAACGGACGGTGCAAAAAAGCTTGGCTCCGTAAATACGGTAGTAAACAGGGACGGTAAATTATACGGCTATAATACAGACGCGGACGGCTTTTGTATGGCACTTACAAAAGCGGGTATTGAAATCGAAAACAGCAGAATACTTATAATAGGTGCAGGCGGTGTGGTGCGTCCTACGCTTATAAGATTAATTGACAATAAGCCGAAAAGCATAACTGTTGTAAACAGAACTAAGAGCAAGGCTAAGACGCTTGCAGAGGATATTTTGAAGAGTACGGGATTTGAGGTTAATACTGAAATAGATAAGCTTGAATTTGATATAGTCATAAATACAACTTCGGCAGGTATGGAACCGCAGGAAAACGTAATGCCGATTGAAAATATTGAAGAAATCAACGATTTGTCATTTATCAACGAAAATACGGCGGCGGTCGATATGATATACAATCCTGACAAAACATTGTTTTTGCAAGAGGCAGAAAAACGCGGTGCAAAAATTCTAAACGGACTTGGTATGCTAATATATCAAGGAATTATTGCATATGAATTATTTACAGACACAAAACTTCCTGACGATATGGGTGAGAGAATCAAAAAGGAGGTTTTCGGAAGATGAATATAGTGCTTACAGGTTTTATGGCTACGGGTAAAACCGAAATAAGTAAGGCTATTTCTGAAATTTCAAAGTATAATCTTGTTGATACGGACGATATGATTGTGGAACAAGAGGGAATTACAATTAACGAAATTTTCGATAAGTGTGGAGAAGAATATTTCAGAAAAACTGAATGTGAAGTTATAAAAAAAGCGGCTGAAAAGAAAAATGTTGTTATCGCAACAGGCGGCGGCGTTGTACTAAATGAACAGAATATAGAAAATCTCAGAAAAACAGGTGTTATTTTTAATCTGTCGCCAGATTTTTCGGTTATACGGGAACGTCTTGAAGAAGCAAGAAAAACAAGACCGCTTTTAAAGCGGGACAGCATTGAAAACATCAAAAAAAGATTTGACGACAGAAAACCGTTTTATGATAACTGCGATTACAAAATCAAGGTTATACACGGCCGTACTCCGCGTTCGTATGCTATGGAAATATTAGAAATTATGGAGAGCAGTCAGGGGGCAGAAAAGCAATGAAAATAACGAGAGAGGCAGATTATGCACTTAGAATTATTGCTATGTTGGCTGATGAAAACAGACAGATAGAGGCAAAAGCGATTGCCGAAAAAAACGATATTCCGTATAGGTTTACTTTAAAAATTTTACGAAAAATCGTTCAAGCCGGAATAATCAAATCGTACAGAGGTGTAAACGGCGGATATGTTTTGAATAAAAAGCCGTCGGAGATAACTCTTAAAGACGTGATTGAAACGATAGACGGCAAAATTGCGATAAATAAATGTATGGAAAATCCCGAGTCGTGCAAAAATAACGGCATATGTAAAGTTCAGCGTAAGCTGTACAAAGTACAAAAAGTTTTGGCAGATGAAATGTCTAAAATAACTTTTCAAGACGTTTTGGAAGGAAAATAATATGTGAGCAGATAAAGCATAGAAATGTTTTGTCTGCTCTGTTTTTGTGTATAACAATGCCGTTTATCACATATTAATGTATTATTCTTACTTGAAAGGTGAGGGGTAGTATGATATTTACAAGAAAACATATTGTGATAGCGGTATTATTTGCGGTTGTGGGTATTGCGATTGGTATAGGTATAAAACATTATGAAACGTTACAGACTTTTTCAAGTTCCGATATAAAAGTTGTGCTTGACGCCGGACACGGCGAGCCTGACGGTGGGGCGGTGGGTGTGAGCGGAGTGGTGGAAAAGGACATTAATCTTGCGATTGTTCAGAAATTGCAGGAAGTGCTTGAAAGCAAAGGCTTTGAAGTGATTTTAACACGCAGCGGCGACAGCGGTTTACAGGACGAAAATGCCGAGACTATTCGCAAAATGAAAGTATCGGATATGAACAAACGGTTAGATATTATGAAAAACAGTCACGCAGATATTTTTGTGAGCATACATATGAATTCATTCGGTGACCAAAAAGTGAGCGGTCTGCACATATTTTACGACAAAAATCATCCCGAAATCGAGAGGCTTGCAAAAAGTATTCAAAATAAAATGAGCGAGGTGACGGGTGCGGAAATGCACGCGGTAAAGACCGCAGATGAACGATTATTTTTAATGAAAAATCCGCCTATGCCCGCAATACTTATAGAATGTGGTTTTTTGTCAAATCCGGACGAGGAGAAAAAACTTGCAAGTGACGAATATCAGTCAAAAATTGCGTGGGCAATCGCAAGTGCAATAGAGAATTATACAAAGTGATGTAAAAATAAAGAGAAATTATGTTAAATTTTTATCGGAGTTTGGTCAATATGTATTGACGGAAAGGGAATTTTGATATATAATAATATGTATATTATATATATTGGAGGCTAAAAAAATGAGTAGAGTTTATAACTTTTCAGCCGGACCATCAATGCTGCCTGAGGAAGTATTGAAGAAGGCGCAAACTGAAATGCTGGAGTACGGTACAAGCGGCATGTCCGTTATGGAAATGAGCCACCGATCTAAGGACTATCAAGATATTATCGACAGTGCTGAAGCTCTTGTAAGAGAACTTATGCACGTTCCGGATAATTACAAAGTATTGTTCTTGCAAGGCGGCGGTTCAACACAATTTGCTATGATTCCGCTAAATCTTGCGTCCAAGAATAAGAAAGCTGATTATGTTATAACAGGTCAGTGGGCGAAGAAAGCAGCTGCCGAGGCTGAAAGATACATTACAGTCAACAGAGTTGCATCTTCTGCCGATAAAACTTTTTCATACATACCAAAGCTTGATAAATCAACATTTTCAAGCGATGCAGATTACTTCTATATCTGCTACAACAACACAATTTACGGAACAAGATATACAGAACTTCCGCAGTGCGACGTTCCTCTTATCGCAGATATTTCATCATGCGTAATGTCAGAGGAAATCGACGTTTCAAAGTTCGGTTTACTGTTTGCCGGCGCACAGAAAAATCTTGGCCCTGCAGGTGTAACACTTGTAATCGTTCGTGAGGACCTTATAGGCGACGCAATGGATATTACTCCTACAATGCTTGACTATAAGACACATGCCGACAACGGCTCAATGTACAACACTCCTCCGACATACGGAATATATGTGCTAAAGCTTGTTCTTGAATGGATAAAGGAAAAAGGCGGAGTTAAGGCACTTCAGGAAATCAACGAAAAGAAAGCTAAAATTCTTTATGATTATCTTGATTCATCAAAGATGTTCAAGGGTACAGTAGTTCCGGAGGATCGTTCACTTATGAACGCACCGTTTGTAACAGGTAATGAAGAACTTGATGCTAAGTTCGTTGCAGAGGCAAAAGCTGCCGGTTTTGTAAACCTAAAGGGCCACAGAACAGTCGGCGGTATGAGAGCAAGCATTTACAATGCTATGCCTGTAGAGGGAGTAGAGAAATTAGTCGAATTTATGAAGAAATTCGAGTCAGAGAATATGTAATTATATTACACCCGAAGCTATTCGGGTGTTTTATATAAATGAAAAGGAGATTAGACAATGTTCAATATATTGACACTTAATAAGATAGCTAAATGTGGTCTTGACCAGCTTAACGATAATTATAAAATAACGGATGATGCCAATGTTGACGCAGACGGTATCATTCTTAGAAGTTTTAAAATGCACGATATGGAATTGCCTGAATCACTAAAGGCAGTTGCAAGAGCAGGTGCAGGAACAAACAATATTCCGATTGACAAGTGCAGTGAAAAGGGTATCGTAGTATTCAATACTCCGGGTGCAAACGCAAATGCTGTTAAGGAATTGGTTATTGCAGGTATGTTGTTGGCATCAAGAGATGTTATCGGCGGTGTCGCTTGGGCAAATACACTTACCGGCGATGACGTTGACAAGCAGGTTGAAAAGGGTAAGTCAAACTTCGCAGGCTGCGAAATTAAGGGCAAGACTCTTGGTATAATCGGTTTAGGTGCTATCGGTATTCTTGTTGCAAATGCGGCTTATGCTTTGGGTATGGAAGTTATCGGATACGACCCTTATTTGTCGGTTGACTCTGCTTTAAAACTTTCAAGACACGTTAAAAAGGCTAACAGCCCTGAAGAAGTTTATGCGGCGGCAGATTACATAACAATTCACGTTCCGCTAATGGATTCAACAAGAAATACAATTAACGCCGAAACAATCGCACAAATGAAAGACGGTGTTATAATTCTTAACTTTGCAAGAGGCGGTCTTGTAAATAATGCGGATATTAAAAAGGCTTTGGCTGACGGTAAGGTTGCTAAGTACGTTGTTGACTTTGCTGACAGTGAAACAGTTAACCAACCCGGTATTATAAACATTCCTCACCTTGGTGCGTCAACTGCCGAATCAGAAGATAACTGTGCAGTTATGGCTGCTCAGGAATTGGCTGATTACCTTGAAAACGGTAATATCCTAAATTCGGTAAACTTCCCGAATTGTTCACTTCCTGAAGACAATATCGGAAGAATTGCTATTGCGCATAAAAATATTCCGAATGTTATCGCTAAGTTTACAGAGGCACTTTCAAGTGTGAATATCTCAGATATGATTAATAAGTCAAAGGGTGAGCTTGCATATACAATCATCAATACTGACCATGCAATCCCTGCAGACGCTATCGAAAAGCTAAATCAAATTGACGCTGTTATAAGAGTCAGAGTTATTAAATAATTGAATTTATAACTAAATATGAGCCGTACAGACTAAAGCTGTACGGCTTTTTGTATGCGTAAAAGTTTGGGGTGTTATAATGAACAACAATACCAAATCGTTTTAATAGCAACAAAAAAGACGGAGCATATGCTCCGTCTTATATATTACTGTTTTCTGATACCTGCGTGAATTCTGTTTTTAGCATTTTCGATGCGTTCGGCAGATGGGGGAGATATACTTTCCAAAGTGTAAGGAATACCTAAGTTCTCCCACTTGAATTTACCAAGTGTATGATAAGGTAAAATCTCTACACGATCTACATTTGAAAGTGTATCAATAAAATCACCCAAAGCGTCTAAATCTTCATCAAAATCGCTGTGTTCGGGAACAAGAACGTGTCTTATCCAAACAGGCTTGTTGATTTCAGAAAGATACTTTGCCATTTCGATAATATTTGAATTATCAAAACCTGTTAGGTCTTTATGGCGAGCAGGGTTGATTTCTTTCAAATCAAGAAGCAGTAAGTCGGTATATTTCATAAGTTCTTCAAACTTACTGAAGAAAGGTTCTTCCTTTGTGAAAGGATTACCGGCAGTATCAATACAAGTATTAATACCAAGCTCTTTAGCTTTTTTGAACAATTCAATTACAAAATCAATTTGTAATAACGGTTCGCCGCCGCTTATGGTAATACCGCCGTCTTTGCCCCAATAAGGTTTAAAACGCAATGCACGTTTTAAAATCTCGTCGGCAGTTACTTCATCTCCGCCGTCCATTTTCCAGGTATCCGGATTATGACAGTAGCGGCACCGCATATGGCAGCCTTGCATAAAGACTATAAATCTTACGCCTGGTCCGTCAGCGGCACCAAAACTTTCAGTTGAATGAATGTGTCCTATCATATCAAATTACATTGATGCGTGACAAGTTCTTGAGATAACGTCAAGCTGTTGCTCACGAGTAAGGTCAATAAACTTAACTGCGTAACCTGATACACGGATTGTAAAGTTAGCGTATTCTTCTTTTTCAGGATGTTCCATAGCGTCGATAAGCTTTTCTTTACCGAATACGTTAACGTTTAGGTGGTGAGCACCTTGATCAAAGTAACCGTTAAGAACGTTTACAAGGTTTGTAACCTGTTCTGATTCTTCGTGACCAAGAGCGTCAGGGTTAATTGTTTGTGTATTTGAAATACCGTCAAGAGCATACTCATATGGCAATTTAGCAACTGAGTTAAGTGATGCAACCAAACCGTTTTGTTCTGCACCGTATGATGGGTTAGCACCCGGTGAAAGTGGTTCACCTGCTTTACGTCCGTCAGGAAGTGATGCAGTAGCCTTACCGTAAACGACATTTGATGTGATTGTAAGGATTGATGTTGTAGGCTCTGAGTTACGATATGTGTGGCACTTCTTAATCTTAGCCATAAATGTCTTTAGTAGCCATACTGCGATTTCGTCAGCACGGTCATCATCGTTACCGTAACGAGGGAAGTCGCCTTCTGTTTCAAAGTCAACTACAACGCCGTTTTCGTCACGAACTGTCTTAACCTTAGCGTACTTAATAGCTGAAAGTGAGTCAACAACGTGTGAGAAACCTGCGATACCTGTTGCGAATGTACGACGTACATCTGTATCGATAAGAGCCATTTCAGCTGCTTCATAGTAATACTTGTCGTGCATATAGTGAATTACGTTTAGTGTACGTACATAAACTCCTGCAAGCCAATCCATCATCTTGTCATACTTGTCAAGGACTTCATCATAATCAAGATATTCAGAAGTGATTGGTCTGTATTCAGGGCCGACTTGTACCTTTGTTCTTGCGTCTATACCGCCGTTGATAGCGTATAGAAGACACTTAGCAAGGTTAGCTCTTGCACCGAAGAATTGCATTTCTTTACCTGTTTGTGTTGCAGATACGCAGCAGCAGATAGCGTAGTCATCACCCCAAGTAACACGCATAACGTCATCGTTTTCGTATTGAATTGAGCTTGTACGAACTGAAATAGCAGCAGCATAACGCTTGAATGCTTCAGGAAGCTTTGATGAGTAAAGAACTGTTAGGTTTGGTTCAGGTGAAGGACCCATGTTTTCCAATGTGTGAAGGAAACGGAAGTCGTTCTTTGTAACCATTGATCTGCCGTCAACACCTTTACCGCCAACATTAAGTGTAGCCCAAACCGGGTCACCTGAGAATAGTTCGTTGTATGATGGGATACGAGCGAACTTAACCATACGGAACTTCATAACCATATGGTCGATAAGTTCTTGAGCTTCTTCTTCTGTTAGAGTACCGTTGTCAAGGTCACGTTGGATATAAATATCAAGGAATGTTGATACTCTACCAACACTCATTGCAGCACCGTTCTGTGTCTTGATAGCTGCAAGATAACCGAAGTATAGCCATTGGCAAGCTTCTTTTGCGTCCTTAGCAGGCTTTGAAATATCGAATCCGTATGATTCAGCCATTGTCTTCATTTCTTTAAGAGCGTTGATTTGCATTGTGATTTCTTCACGTTGACGAATTTCATCTTCAAACATTGATTCACTTTGGCATTCAACGAAATCTTCTTGTTTCTTTGCGATAAGCATATCAATACCGTAAAGAGCAACTCTACGATAGTCGCCTACGATTCTGCCACGGCCGTATGTGTCAGGTAGACCTGTAATAATCTTGTTCTTACGAACTGCACGCATTTCAGGTGTGTATACATCAAAAACACCTTGGTTATGTGTCTTGTGATACTGAGTGAAAATCTTGTGAAGTTCAGGGTCCGGCTCATAACCGTATGTGCTGCAAGCTTCTTCTGCCATCTTAATACCACCGAAAGGCATAAATGCACGCTTAAGAGGCTTGTCTGTCTGTAGACCTACTATCTTTTCAAGGTCTTTCATGCTTTCGTCAATATATCCTGGCTTATGAGCGTTGATACCGGTAACGATATGAGTATCCATATCAAGTACGCCGCCCTTAGCTCTTTCTTGCTTCTGAAGCTCTTGAAGTTTACCCCATAGCTTGTTTGTTGCGTCTGTTGGACCTGCAAGGAATGACTCGTCGCCATCATATGGTGTGTAGTTCATCTGGATGAAATCACGAGTGTCGATATCATCGCACCATTTACCTTGTTCAAATCCTTTCCATTGTTCGAAATCTGTCATTTGTTTTGACCTCCCATAATATATTCAACTGTTTTGTAAACAGTTGTGAACTGATAGTGTTTTACAGTTAGCAAAAAGTTAGCTAAAAGTAAGTTTTTACTGTATGGTTAGCTGTTTCTAACCACGTTGATTATACCATATTAAACATACTTTTGTCAACGATTCATACTATATTGGTATGAGAATTGTCGAAGTACATTAATAAGCAGATAAAAGACAAAATAATTTAGATAATATTGCTAAAACAAATCATATATTTTCATTTGTGTGACTAAGAAAATATTCTTTGATTTTCTGAAAAGTAATATCACTTAAATCATGCTCTATTTTACAACTGTCATCATACGCAGTTTCTTCATCGACGCCGAGGGCGATAAGAGCCTTGGCAATAACCTGATGACGTTCATAGATTTTTTGAGCAATCTCCATACCTTTGTCGGTAAGGGTGATATTGCCGTCGGTATCAACGGTAACATAGCCTTCTTCACGAAAGGATTTCATTGCAACGGATACGCTCGGTTTTGTGAAGTTAAGATGATGAGCAACATCAATACTGCGAACATAACCGTTTTTGTTCTTTAACATAAGTATGGCCTCCAAATAATTTTCAGCCGACTCTTTGATTATCATAGTTTAACACCTTTCTGTGTGAAAATGTGTACATATTGTAGTAGTAAAGATATTATATCACAATAAATTGCGATTGTCAAAAAATATATTGAATATTTTTAAAAAAAATCTCGATATTTTTTTGAACGAAAACAGTAAGATTAGGCTAACAATTTTGGGGAATGAATAAAAAATGAGCAAAAATAAGGAGAAATACAATATTTTGTGCAAAGTGAACAACAATTTTTAAAGTTGACACGTAAAAAAGATATGACATATACACTTGACAAGAGAGGTTAGTTTTGATAAACTAACTAATGGTTAGAAAGTGCTAACCAAAAACTATATTCTTGGGGTTAGTTTTTATTTATACGAATGCTAACCAGAACGGAGGTAAATTTATGATGCCTTTAACACTGGTAGATGTTGATGAAGACAACATAATTAAAAAGATTGGCGGAAAGCCGGAAGTAAAAAAACATCTTGAAAATCTTGGTTTTGTTGTTGGAGGACACGTCAAGATAATCAGTAAACTTGGCGGAAACGTAATTGTAAATGTAAAAGAAACCAGAGTTGCAATCAGCAACGAACTGGCACAAAAAATTATGATTTAATTAAAGGGAGGTACAGCGAAAATGAAAACACTTAAACAGGCAGCAATCGGCGATACTGTAAAAGTAGTCAAATTGCACGGTGAAGGTGCGGTAAAACGAAGAATTATGGATATGGGTATCACAAGAGGTGCTGAAGTACATATTCGTAAAGTTGCACCGCTTGGTGATCCGATTGAGGTCACTGTAAGAGGTTATGAGCTTTCATTGAGAAAAGCCGATGCAGAAATGATTGAAGTTGAATAATTTTGGTATATTCATTAATGTACTGAATTAAATTGTGAAAGAGAGGAATTTAAGAATGAATGTAAGAATTGCCCTTGCGGGTAACCCGAACTGCGGTAAGACAACATTATTTAATGCTCTTACAGGTTCTAATCAATTCGTAGGTAACTGGCCGGGTGTTACGGTCGAGAAAAAAGAAGGTAAATTAAAGAAACATGACGGTGTTGTCATCACTGACCTTCCGGGTATTTATTCACTTTCTCCATATACATTGGAAGAAGTTGTTGCAAGAAATTATCTTATAGGTGAAAGACCGGACGCAATACTTAATATTGTAGACGGTACAAACCTTGAAAGAAACTTATATCTTACAACTCAGCTTACAGAATTGGGTATTCCGGTTGTTATCGCAGTCAATATGATGGATATTGTTAAGAAAAACGGCGATAAGATTAATATTCAGGAACTATCTCGTCAGCTTGGATGTAAAGTTGTTGAAATATCTGCTCTAAAGGGTACAGGTATTATGGAAGCTGCCGAAGAAGCTGTTTCAGCCGCTAAAAACGGTAAGACAATTCCAAAGCACGAGTTCTCGGGTCCTGTTGAACACGCAATAGCACATATCGAAGAGGCTGTTCTTCACGATATGCCGGAAGAACAACAGAGATGGTATGCAATAAAGATTTTTGAACGTGACGAAAAGGTGCTTGCACAGCTTAATATTCCGCAGGAAAAATTGTCACATATTGAAAATGATATTAAAGCGGCAGAGGATGAACTTGACGATGACGCAGAAAGTATCATAACAAACGACAGATATGTTTACATAGCAGAACTTATTAAGGGCTGTTATAAAAAGAAGAGTGCCGGTAAGCTTTCATCATCTGATAAGATTGACCGAATTGTTACAAACAGATGGTTGGGACTTCCGATATTCGCAGTTGTAATGTTCCTTGTATATTACATAGCAATGGTAACAGTAGGTTCAAGTGCCACAGACTGGGCAAATGACGGATTGTTCGGTGACGGCTGGCATTTGTTCGGTATCGGTTCATCTGCTTACACAGAGGCTGCTGACGAATTCACAAGTGCGTCAGATATAGTAAACGGTTATATTGACGCGGCAAGCAAACAGGGTATTGATACAGACGCAGTTGCAGAGGCACTTGATACAGAATCAGAAGATTTTGATCCTGAAGTTGCTAAGGCAGAACTTGCTGCATTTGTTGAAGATGTAAAAAACATTGATGAAATCGAATATACAGTAGTCGATGAAGAAACAATGGCTGATGAAGAAGATACTGCTACATATGATGATCTTCTTGACTCGGTTGGCGTTTATGATAAGTACGAATGTGCAGAACCTGATCCTGCCGATTACGGTGTATGGGTACCGGGTATACCTGTACTTGTTGAAAACGGACTTGACGCAATCAACTGTGCAGACTGGCTAAAGGGACTTATCCTTGACGGTATAGTTGCCGGTGTCGGTGCCGTACTTGGTTTCGTACCACAAATGCTTGTATTGTTCATCTTGCTTGCATTCCTTGAATCTTGCGGTTATATGGCTCGTATTGCATTCGTATTGGATAGAGTATTCCGTAAGTTCGGTCTTTCGGGTAAATCATTTATCCCTATTCTTATCGGTACAGGCTGCGGTGTTCCGGGTATTATGGCATCGAGAACTATCGAAAATGACCGTGACAGAAAAATGACTATAATAACAACAACATTTATACCTTGCGGTGCTAAGACTCCGTTTATTGCAATGATTGCCGGTGCTATCTTCGGCGGTTCGGCTTGGGTTGCTACATCAACATACTTCGTCGGTATGGCTGCAATTATCATTTCTGGTATTATGCTAAAGAAGACAAAGATGTTTGCGGGCGATCCTGCTCCGTTCGTTATGGAACTTCCTGCATACCATATGCCTACAGTTATAAACCTACTTCGTTCAATGTGGGAAAGAGGCTGGTCATTCATTAAGAAAGCCGGAACAATTATTCTTCTTTCAACAATCCTTGTATGGTTTACGACATACTTCGGTTTTGTAGACGGAGCATTCACAATGCTTACAGAAGACCAAATCGACTACTCAATTCTTGCAACAATCGGTAAAGCAATTTCTTGGATATTTGCTCCTCTTGGCTGGGGTAACTGGCAAGCAACAGTTGCATCAATTACAGGTCTTGTTGCTAAGGAAAATATCGTTGGTACATTGGGTATTCTTTACGGTGCAGGCGACGGTTCTGTTTATCAGAATATGGCTCAGAAATTTATCCCAATCAGCGGATATTCATTCCTTGTATTCAACTTGCTTTGCGCACCTTGTTTCGCCGCAATGGGAGCTATCAAGCGTGAAATGAATAACGCTAAGTGGACTGCATTCGCAATCGGCTATCAGTGTGTATTCGCTTACGCAATCGCACTTGTAATTTATCAAATAGGTTTGCTTGTTACAGGCAGTGTAAACGTAATCGGTCTTATATTTGCAATCGCTATAATTGCATTTATCTGCTATATGCTGTTTAAGCCTTATAAAGAATCAAACACTTTAAAGACTCAAAGATCAGTATCAGCGTAAAACAATATAAGACAAATAATATAAGGAGGGTTTTAAAATGACATGGTTAATGAATAATTTATCTACAATAATTGTGTGTATTGCACTTGTTGCGGTAGTTGTACTTATCATCAATAAGATGATAAAAGATAAAAAGAAGGGCAAATCCTCCTGTGGCTGCGGCTGCAGCAACTGTGCCATGGCAGGTAAATGCCACGACAAACACTAAAAAATTATGAAAATAACAGCACTTTTGATGTGCTGTTATTTTTTTTTTTTGATCAAAACCATAAAATATTAAGTAAACTGTATTGACAATTACGGAGTGGAAGTCTATCTTGCGGCAAATGTTGCGGCTAAGGTTTCAAGAGATATGCGAAAAGACATGTATAAAAAGGTGGAACTGTTCTCAAATGCCGAATTTGATAAATTCTCTACCGCGTCACTTATAACGCATACGACAAACGATATTAATAAAGAAGTCACAAGACTTTTTCGTTGCACAACAGGTATCGCTCGGCAAACTTAACGGTCAAGTCGAAGAAATGTACGGCGGTCATAATGTCATAAGGGCGTTTAACAAACAAGCCGACAGCATACACGACTTTGAAGAAATCAATGAGGAACTTTGTGATTCAGCTTGGAAATCACAGTTTTTCTCAAGTATAATGCAACCGATGATGCAGTTTATCGGTAATCTCGGATATGTCGTTGTATGTATTTTGGGCGGTTATCTTGCTGTAAAAAGTGTGGTTGATATAGGTGACATACAGGCATTTATTCAGTATATGAGAAACTTCACGTCACCGATACTTAAGTTTAATGCCTATGTCGGCAAATACGTTGAGTCAGGCGAGATATTGGGACGTGTGGACGGCGGTCCGTATATTAAATCGCCGTCAAACGGAAAGTTCATAGAAGTTGACGCCGAGAGGGGTGACTATGTTCTTACAACCGATGTTATGGGTTATGTGGCAAATACATACGATATGTATATCGGCGCAAATATCGAAGAAACGGATATAACAAAAATAAAAGAAGGTCAGTCGGTCAAAGTAACGCTTGACGCATACGGTTCCCAAAAATTTGAGGGCATTGTAACGCAGGTGAACAGCATTACAAATAATGCACTTACGGGACAGACGACAAGTTTCTCAACTTCCGGTACATACACAAAAACAACTCAGCTTATACCGATTAAGATAAAGTTGGTAAATTCCGATATACCGCTTGAAAATATCATAGGAACAAATGCAACGGTTAATATCAAAGTGAAATAGTAAAAAAAGCATAGAGATAATTTGGGAAATAATTATCAACTATGCTTTTTCTATGGAAAAAATTTAGATTAAGCCGAATATTGATTGACAAGAAATTTGTGCCGTGATAAAATTATTGTAATTTTATAAGAGAAAATGAGAGAGGTGTTTGTATGGCAAAATTGAAACCTGCACAGATAGCGGAGGTAAAGGGAAAAGGCTTTTTGATTAACAGAGGTACTGAAAATTTTTCGGGAAGAATTGTACCGCGCGGAACTGTATTTTCTCCGGACGATTTAAAAACCATATCGGAAATATCAAGTAAATTCGGTAACGGTAAAGTAATTCCTACAACACGTCTTGGGCTTGAAATTCAGGGTATTCCTTATGAAAACGTACAAGATGCGATTGATTATGCCGAAAGTCACGGACTTAAATTCGGCGGAACGGGAAATAAAATCCGCCCGATTACATCATGTAAAGGTACAACTTGTGTTTACGGCAATTATGACACTCACGCACTTGCCGCAAAACTTTATGATGAATATTACATAGGCTGGGCTGATATAAAATTGCCGCATAAGTTTAAAATCGGTATAGGCGGTTGTCCGAACAGTTGCGTAAAGCCTGCATTGAACGATTTTGGTATCGAGGGACACAGAATACCTAAGTACAATTCGGAAAATTGCAAAGGCTGTAAGGTTTGTATGATTGAAAAATCATGTCCGTCAAAAGCCGCTAAACTTGTTGACGGTAAAATGGTTATAGATGAAAATGTCTGTAAGACTTGCGGAGTGTGCAGTGAAAGCAAATGTCCGTTTAAGGCAGTGAAACCGCATAATGAAGTCGTTTATCAAATATATGTAGGCGGTACATGGGGTAAAAAATCAAGAATGGGTACACCGCTTTCAAAGTTCGTTTCGGAAGACGAAATTGCACCGATACTTGAAAAGACAATGATTTGGTTTAAACTTAATGCAAATCCAAAAGAACGTCTTGGCGTTGCGATAGACCGCTTGGGTGTTGAAAAGTTTGAAAAAGATGTTCTTGAAAATGATGAATTGTTAGAGAAGAAAGATATTTTGTTTGAGTAATAATAAAGAAAATGCACATCTGACAGATGTGCATTTTTTATGCGTTTATATAATATTTTGAGCCGTCTTTCAATGTTATTCTCCATACGGGTTGAAGTTCGGTAGGGGAGGTGTCAAAATCAACGATATTATATCCGAGTGTAATATCGCTTATTTCGATTTTGCTGTTGGGCTTATCTTTGCTTGCCGAAAATTCAAGCAGAGCGTCGGCAACGCTTTTTGCGTTGCGATATTCGCCGAGTGAATTTTGCGTAAACCATACACCGCTAAAACCCATAAGACCGTCGGAAGTTATATCAAATGTCATATAGTCATTAAAGACAGGTAAATTTTCTATTGTGTAAGTCATAAAAATATGATATTTTCCGTTGTCATCAGATGAAACAATCAAAGCGTTTTGGCTGTCGAAACCGTAATAAGCGGCGATTTTTTTACCTTTCTTTGAGGCATTAACCGCATCTATGCCGTGCGTTTCGGACAATGCAACAGGTGTTTTCGGTACAAAAGAAAACTTATTGCCGTCAAAAATAACTTGATTTTCATTTGCTGTGTATGTTTCACCGTTTTTTGTTACTTCTTTTTTTGCTCCTAAAATATTTTTTGCAAAAGCATCTCTGTCTTCAATAAAATTTTGCAGTGTGGCAGAAGAAACTTTTTTTGTTTCTTTATCGATAATTGTCGGAGAAATGGTTATATCGTTTTTGTTCAAAAAAGTAACAAGATTGTTTACAACCTCTTCAGAATCGTTATCGGACATAGAAGTGGGGAATGTACAAATAACGGTCAGGTTTATTACTATAAACAATGAAAGTAAAATAACTTTTATAGGAAAACGTTTCACTTCAACAAGCCTCCTTATTCACTGACAGGAATAGTGATAGTTACTTCAGTTCCTTTGTGGAATTCACTTGATATTTTAATCTTACCGTTAAATGATGATTCAAGCGTTTGTTTTGCGATGGCAAGGCCAAGACCTGTACCGCCTGTGTCACGCGAACGAGCCTTGTCTACACGGTAGAAACGGTCGAAAATGTGCGGAAGTTTATCTTCTTGTATTCCGATACCGTTATCGGCTACTTTGATACAAATGTCGTTATAAACTTTGCTTGAATATACTTCGATAGTACCGCCCTCGCGTGTGTATTTCATTGCGTTGCTGACGATATTTATAATAACGCGTTCCAAACCGTCGTGATCGCCGGATATAACAGGCACTTCATTAATAGGGTGATATGTCAAAGTCTGATTTTTCTTCTTTGCCGTAAGCGACATACGCTCAACGATTGATTCAAGCATTTGACGAATGTCGATTGGCTCCGGCGGTTTTGTGAATGTTTGGTTTTCGTCAAGCTCCGATAGGGTAAGCAGGTCGCTTATAATTCTTGCCATTCTGTCAGATTCTGACGCGATAACGTCAAGAAAACGTACTTGCAATTCTCTGTCAACATCGGGCATATCGGCAAGTGTTTCGGAGTAAGACTTGATTGTTGTAAGCGGTGTACGAAGTTCGTGCGACACGTTCGCAACAAAGTCACGACGTGACTGCTCAAGTTTTTCCTGCTTTGTAACATCGTGTATAACGACAATGATACCGCCGACTTTGTTATCAGCTTTGAACGGTGCAAAGTTTAAACGTAAATATTGGTTTGCAAGCTTGATTTCGCGTTCGACAGAACCGTCGGGATTCATATAAAGCAAATCGCCAAGTGTAATGTTTGCATTGATTTCTTTAAAGAAACGGTCAAATCTAATATCGTCAAGATATTGACGGTTAAGAAGTTTTTTTGCTTCACGGTTGAAATGGATAAGATTGCCCTTTAAGTCGAATGCGATAATACCGTCATTCATATTTTGAAGAATGGTTTCAACCTTAATTTTTTCGCCTTTTGCTTGGTCGGAGGACTGCTTTCTTGTGTGAGCAAGATTGATAAGCGAGTTTGTAAGGTCGGCAATTTCATCTTTTGAATCTGATTTTTGAAGCGCGTTTATATCACCTGCCGCAAGTTTTTTTGCCTGTACCGAAAGCTGTTTGATAGGGTCGGTGATAGACTTTGAAATAATACTTCCCGCGATTGATGATATAATAAGAGATACCAACAATAAAATCAAAAGAATTGTCACCATACTGTGGGTTACACTGTTTTGCATTTGGCAAGTGTCTTTGATGTATATAACATACTTTACCGCGTCACCGTTGTGCAACGGAAATGCGTAGTCCATATAGCTTTGAGTAAGCTTTGTTTCTTTCGATTCCGTACCGTTTAGGGCATTCATAAGTGACGGAGTTGCATCGGTGGTTGTAGAGCCGTTTGATGAAAATAAAATCTCGCCCGATGAACCGTCAACAATGTTGTAATATCTTGATGATGTAATTCCGAGCTTTCCTGAGTGGGAAGATAGGATATTGTTGATTAAATTAATATTGCTTTGGGAATTTTCTTCTATAACAATAGATGTATCCGTACTTTCGGCAGGAATACTTATTTCGTTTGCGGCGGCAAGAAGGTCGTTTTTAATATCTTCGGTGAATACCTCATTAATGCTGTTTGAAAAATCATCGTGATAATGTTTCATAACGCCTAAAATATTGAAACCGCCTATGAATAATTCCGTGGCGAGTACAAGAAGTACAAATATAACTGTTATTTTCCAACGTATACTTTTAAACATAAAATAAAAACCTTTCTATAATAAATACTTAAATACTACAAAACACCCAAAACAAATTAATGTTTCGGGTGTATGAGTTCAATATTATTTGTTAAAATAGTAGCCTACGCCACGTTTTGTGATAATGTATTTAGGCATACTCGGATCATCTTCGATTTTTTCTCTAAGACGTCTTACCGTAACATCGACAGTACGAACATCTCCGTAATATTCGTAACCCCATACATTTTCAAGCAATTTCTCACGTGAGAAAATTTTATCCGGCTGCATGGCAAGGAATTTAAGAAGTTCAAATTCGCGAAGTGTTATGTCGATAATTTCGCCGTTCTTAGCAACTTCGTATCTTTCAACATTGATTGAAAGCTCACCCGAATTAATTGTATTTTGATTTTCAGGTTCTTCCTCAACAACAGGCTGTGCCGTACTTCTTCTTAGGTTGGCTTTAACTCTTGCGGTAAGTTCACGCATTGAATACGGCTTTGTTATGTAGTCGTCCGCACCAAGCTCAAGACCTAAAACTTTGTCAACTTCGTCTTCACGGGCAGTAAGCATAATAATAGGAACTTGTGATTTTTCACGAACTTTTCGACATACTTCAAAACCGTCCATTCCGGGTAGCATTACGTCAAGTAAAATTAAGTCAGGGTTTTCTTTAAGTGCCATTTCAAGACCTTTTACGCCGTCAAATGCAGACAAAGTCTTATAACCGTCTTTGCCAAGTGAAAATGCAAGAATATCATTAATTTTCTGTTCGTCCTCAATAATGAGTATAGTTCTATCCATTATTAAATATCAATCCTTTCGATTATAGAATAATATTTAAACGAATAACATTCGTAAATATTATTACAAATTTTTCGTAACCATTACATATATTTTATCAGAATTTAACATACTGTGCAAGTGTATTTTACAAAAAAATTAAAAAATATTAAAAAAATGCGTTCAAATGCAAGAAAAAAATATTTTTATTTCATTATAATAGGAGATTTCTTTAAATCCGCATTGCCGATACGGTGTGTCGGTATGGGATTGCATAGCATTGCTATATTTGTGGCACACACATCAAGATTAAATTGCGGACTTTGTTCTTTAAAGTCAGCTGTTTTTGTGATTATCGGAACTTTGCAGATGCCTTTTGCCTGTTTTAAAATCGTCATACCGACCTTATTCATACCGAGAATACGGATATACTGTGGCATAGGGGAGTATATATCCTTTGTAAAGCCTATCAAAGCCGAGATTATCATACGTCTGATTTTGCTTGTGGTGTACCGCTTGTTTTTAACATTTTCGACAAGGGTTTCAAAACTGTATGACATATTTGCACTGCTTAAAATTCTGTTTTCAATCCCCTCTGTAACTTCACTGATATTTTGCAAATCTTCAGCGGTCATAAGACGTAATTTTGAAATGATTGCACTGTCCAAATTCGATATGTCGTACGGAATGTCGCAATCAATATCTTCTAATTTATATGGTATAAAGTCATTTATATTTTCATTGTTTCTGTTCATTTCACGAAGTTTTGTCGCACTTGCTATATTTTGATACAAATTTCTGTCGTGGTAGCCTGCTTTGTGACGTTTTACGGTCATAGGTTTGATTTTGCTGTCAGAGCGGATTAATGCACGAATATATTCCGTTGCAAGAATGTTGTTTGGCTCAGACAATATATCTGACGGGATAAGTGCGGAATATGCCTTTGTGAGCGCGTTTGGATAACTCATACCGCCCATAACGTATTTTTTTATTTTTTCGGATATTTCGCTGTTTTCGTTTTCAAGCAATTCTGCGGCAGACATAAGTTCATCGATACTGCCTGATTCAGAGCCGAAACAAATGTTGTTGACAACACCGAGTGCGTTTAAAATATTAATACCGCCTGTCGCAAAATTCGGTGCGGCATTTAACGCATAACATACAGGAAGTTCAATAACAAGGTCAACACCGCCCGAAAGTGCCGTTTTTGCACGTGACCATTTATCCGTTATCGCAACGTCACCGCGCTGTACAAAACTGCCGCTCATTACGGCAACCACTGCGTCCGAATGTTTTTTTATTTCGTCAATTTGATATTTGTGTCCGTTGTGAAAAATATTGTATTCTGTTATAATACCGGTAATGTTCATTTTTATCTCCTCAAAATTACATTGTTAATATATATTATATCTCAAAATAAGAAGTATAGCAATAAATAAAATTGGAATATTAAATAAAGCAATGATGTAAAACAGACATAAATTTTGTATAGAATAAAAGAAAGAAAATCTACAAAACCTATTGACAAAGTAGGAAATATAAAGTAAAATATGTTTGAACAGTTATTCAAATGTTCAAGTTTAATACAGGAGATGATTTTAATGAATTCAGTATACATGGACAACAATGCTACTACAAGCCTTAAAAAAGAAGTTCTTAATGCAATGATGCCATATTATACAGATATATACGGCAATGCGTCATCGAAATTCTATAAAATAGGCAGAGATGCCGAACAGGCACTTTATAAGCTTAGAGAGAGCGTTGCAAAAAGTCTTAATGCAAAAAACGTAAACGAAATTTATTTTACGGGTTCCGGTTGTGAGGCTGACAACTGGGCGATAAAAGGTATTGCACTTGCAAACAAGTCAAAGGGCAACCACATTATAACAAGCAAAATCGAACATCACGCAATTTTAAGCACTTGCGAATATCTTGAAAAGCATGGCTTTGAAGTTACTTATCTTGATGTTGACGAATACGGTTTTGTAAGTCCGAAAGCTGTTGAGGACGCTATAAAGGACAATACAATACTTATTTCAATAATGACGGCTAACAATGAAATCGGAACAGTTGAGCCAATTAAGGAAATTGCGGAAATTGCAAAGAAACACAGAGTTATTTTCCATACGGACGCAGTACAGGCTATCGGACATATGAAGATAGATTTGCAGGATTTAGGCGTTGACTTGCTTTCAATTTCTGCACATAAGTTCCATGGCCCTAAGGGTGTCGGAATGTTGTACATCAGAAACGGTATAAGAATAGACAACCTTATTCACGGCGGAGGACAGGAAAGAGGAAAGAGAGCCGCAACGGAAAATCTTGCAGGCATAGCAGGTCTTGCAAAGGCACTTGAGCTTGCAACGGAAAACCTTGATGAAAATATCGAACACGCAAAGAAAATGCGTAACAGATTGATTGAGGGTATCAGAAAGAATATTCCTTATTGCCGTCTTAACGGCCCTGAGGACGAGGGCAGACTTTGCAACAACGTAAACTTCTCATTCCAATATGTTGAGGGAGAATCAATATTGATGATGCTTGATATGAAAGGTGTTGCGGCGTCAAGCGGAAGTGCTTGTGCGTCAGGCTCGCTTGATCCGTCACACGTTCTTATTGCAATCGGTTTACCTCACGAAATTGCTCACGGTTCGCTAAGACTCAGTGTAGACGATGAAACAACAGTGGAGGATGTTGACTACGTAGTAGAGGTACTTCCTCCGATTATACAAAGATTAAGAGATATGTCACCTTTATATGAGGGTGTAGAGAAAGGAGATAATTAATTATGTACAGTGAAAAAGTTATGGACCATTTCTCAAATCCAAGAAATGTAGGCCAGATAGACAACGCAAATGCAGTCGGTGAAGTCGGCAATGCAAAGTGCGGTGATATTATGAAGATATATATGGATATTCAAGACGATGTTATAAAAGACGTTAAGTTCAAGACATTCGGTTGCGGTGCGGCTATTGCAACAAGTTCAATGGCAACTGAAATGGTTAAGGGTAAGACTGTTGACGAGGCACTTGCTCTTACAAATAAAGCAGTTATGGAGGCTCTTGACGGACTTCCGAAAGAAAAAATTCACTGCTCTGTTCTTGCTGAAGAGGCTATTCAGTCGGCAATCAACGATTACAGAAGCAAAAAGGGTGAAGCACCGCTTGAAAATAATTGTGACTTCTGTCACAAGAAATGTGACAATTCAGACAAATAATCCTATATAATCCTATAAAATACAATATAAAAACAGACAAAACATTATTGTTTTGTCTGTTTTTGCGTTTATAATCATAAAAAAATGATGATTTACGGATACAATATGGTGTTGGTAGCAGGTGTTAAACAGACTACACAGCACAATATTTTGTATCTATTGGGTAATTATGAACATATTAGAGCAATATATTTAAACATATTGTACAATGTTTATGTTTATTTGCAAGAAAATATTGCAAAGTTATTAACGATAGTATATAATCATTGAGGTTATTGATTTAGTACCTACTACTAACAATAATTAATAAAATGTCGAAAAACATAGAAAGGAACGCTTGAAAGTGACAAGAACAATATTGAAAAAGAAACGTCATGAGTATTTGCTCAGAAAAATAAAACAAAATCCGTTTTTGAAAGACGAAGAACTTGCACAGGCTTGTAACGTGAGCGTGTCCACTATTCGTTTTGACAGAGCGGAACTTGGTATAGCAGAATATCGTGAAAGAATAAAGTCGGTGGCGGAAGAAGGTTTGGTAGCGGATACGGCGGTTGGTGAAGTACTTGACCTTAACTTGTATCATGACGGAATATCGGTGCTTAAAACCGATGATACGATGACCTTTGACGGTACTGACATAATAAAAGGACAGTGTATATATGCTTTTGCAGAAAATTTGGCACTAAGCGTTATTGACGCGAAGGCGGCACTGGTGAAAGTAGCAAATGTGAAATATATGCACGAGGCACACGCAGGTGAAAGATTGATTGCCAAGTCGGACGTTATGAGAGTAAAAGACGGAGGATATATCGTTCGTGTTGTCATAAAGGCAAATATGAACGAAGTATTCAGAGGGAAATTCAGCCTTGTTATGACTGATGTGAAATAGTCGGAGGAAAGATGAAGATTATAGTAGATGCAATGGGTGGTGACAATGCTCCTATGGCGCCTGTCGAGGCGTCTGTAAGAGCGGTAAAGGAACTTGATGTGGAAATAGTTCTTGTCGGCAAAAAAGAGATTGTCGAAAAGGAACTTTCGGCATATGACTACCCTAATGATAAAATCAGTATAGCGAATGCTGATGAGGTGATAACAAACCACGAAGAACCGGCAAAGGCGGTAAGAAGTAAGAAAAATGCATCGGTGGTCGTTGCGGCAAATATGCTGAAAAAAGGCGAGGGTGATGCAATGCTTTCAATGGGTAATACAGGTGCGCTCTTAGCATCGGGATTGCTTATTGTCGGAAGAATAAAGGGAATTTTAAGACCTGCACTTGCAACACTTCTGCCGAGTGCAAAAGGACCGAAAATGCTTATAGACGCCGGTGCAAATACAAACTGCAAACCTGAAAATCTTGTTCAGTTCGGTATTATGGGCAGTATATATATGAAGAATGTACTCGGAATTGAAAGTCCGACTGTCGGACTTATGTCAAACGGTGAAGAAGAAGGCAAGGGTGATGAACTTACAAAGGAAACATTCCCGCTTTTGAAAAAAGCACCTATAAACTTTATCGGCAATATCGAGGGCAGAGATGTTATGGAAGGTACGGCTGACGTAATTACCTGTGACGGTTTTGTCGGAAATGTAATACTTAAAACCGTTGAGGGTATGGGACACGTCGTAAGTACGAAAGTTAAAAATATATTTATGAAAAACTTGTTTACAAAGCTCGGTGCAATATTTGTAATGGGTGGCTTGAATGAGTTTAAACAGTCTATGGATTACCGTGAATACGGCGGCGCACCGCTTTTGGGTACAAAAAGACCCGTTATAAAAGGACACGGCTCGTCAGACGGTAAAGCGGTATTTTCTGCAATCAGACAGGCAAAGAAATTTGTTGAAACAAACTTAATAGAAGAAATAGTTAATAATATAAACTGTATGGAGGAAAAGAGTAATGATTAATGCAAAGATAACAGGTGTAGGCGGATATGTTCCGGAAAAGGTATATGACAATGCGTATATGGAAAGCATTGTTGATACAAACGACGAATGGATAACAAGACGTACAGGCATAAAGGAAAGACATATTTCAGCCGACAACGAATATACAACGGATATGGCAACAATCGCCGCTAAGCGTGCTATTGAAAATGCAGGACTTACACCTGAGGATATTGACCTTATAATGCTTGCAACAGTTACACCTGATTACTTCACACCGGCTTGTGCTTGTGTTGTACAAAGCAATCTTGGTGCGGTAAATGCGGCGGCATTTGACTATAATGCGGCTTGTTCGGGATTTGTTACAGGTCTTACTATTGCAGAACAGTTTATAAAAGCAGGAACATACAAGCATATCGTTGTAGTATGTGCCGACACATTAAGCAAGGCTACAGATTATAAAGACAGAGCAACTTGCGTATTGTTCGGTGACGCGGCAGGTGCGGCAGTTGTGTCTGCAAGTGAAGAACAGGGTATTATCGCAACAGACATCGGTGCAGACGGCTCAAGCGGTCACGCTATAACAAGTCTTGCATACAGAAATGATGAAGAAGAAACAGAAAAGAGAATAAGCCACAGAAAAGATACTATTTGGATGGCAGGACAAGCTGTTATGAAGTTTGCCGTCAAAGCAATGGCAGACGCAAGCGCAAGAGTTGTAAACAGTGCAGGATTGACTTGGGACGATATTGCACTTGTTGTACCTCACCAGGCTAACTACAGAATTGTTGAAAGTGCCGTAAAGAGAATGGGTATCACTGATGAAAAGGTATTTTTGAACCTTGAAAAGTACGGTAACACATCAGCGTCTTGTATCCCTGTTGCACTTACAGAGGCAGTTCAGCAAGGCAGAATTAAAAAGGGCGACAAGGTTGTACTTGTAGGCTTCGGCGGCGGACTTACATGGGGTGCGGCACTTATTGAGTGGTAAAACAAATACGTTAAATAAGAAAGGGAGAAGAGAAATGAAGACAAGATTATGTGAATTGCTTGGTATTGAATATCCTATTATTCAAGGCGGTATGGCGTGGGTAGCTACAGCCGAACTTGCGGCAGCTGTTTCAAACGGCGGCGGTATCGGACTTATCGCGGCAGGAAATGCACCGGCAGACGTTGTAAGAGCGCAAATTCAAAAGGCAAAGTCACTGACAGATAAGCCTTTTGGCGTAAACGTAATGATGATGTCACCGTTCGTTGAAGAAGTTATGCAGGTTATTATAGAAGAAAAGCCGGCAGTAGTTGCAACAGGTGCCGGTAATCCGGGTAAATACATACCGTCACTTAAAGAGGCAGGAATTAAGATTATGCCGGTTGTTGCAAGTGTTGCAATGGCAAAGAAGATGGAAAAAGACGGTGCAGACGCAATTATCGCAGAGGGTACAGAGGCAGGCGGACATATCGGTGAGCTTACAACAATGGTACTTGTACCGCAGGTTGTTGACGCGGTAAGTATTCCGGTTGTAGCGGCAGGCGGTATAGCTGACAGCAGAGGTGCTGTTGCGGCATTTGCACTTGGCGCAGACGGTATTCAAGTCGGTACAAGATTTATCTGCTCAACAGAGTGTATCGCACACGATAACTATAAGCAAGCCGTTATAAAGGCAAAAGATAGAGATGCGGTTGTTACGGGCAGATCAACAGGTGCGCCTGTAAGAGCGCTTAAAAACAAACTTACTCGTGAATATGACAAACTTGAAAAGCAAGGTGCGTCATTTGAAGAAATAGAAGCACTTGGCGTTGGCGGTCTAAGACGTGCATTTGAAGAAGGTGACACACAAACCGGTTCACTTATGGCTGGTCAATCAGCCGCTATGGTACACGAAATTCAACCTTGTGCAGACATAATCAAGAGTTATTTTGACGGTACAGAGACAGTTATTGAAACAATTACTTCTAAACTTAAATAAGAATTTCTTATTAGATAAATTAAGAAAGGAAAATAAATATAATGGGTAAATTAGCATTTGTATTTGCAGGACAAGGCGCACAAGCTGTCGGAATGGGTAAGGAACTTGCCGAAAACTTTCCGATTGCCGATAAGACATTTGACGAGGCAAGTGAGGCACTTGGCTTTGATATAAAGGATATGATTTGGAACGGCGACAGTGAAACTCTTATGATTACAGAGAACACGCAGCCGACAATCGTTACAATGAGCGTTGCGGCACTTAGAGTATTGCAAGAAAAAGGTATTAAGCCTGACGTTGTTGCCGGACTTAGCCTTGGTGAATATACTGCACACATTGCGTCGGGTTCAATGGAATTTGCCGACGGTGTAAGACTTGTAAAAAAACGTGGTAAGTATATGCAGGAGGAAGTGCCTGTAGGAAAAGGCGCTATGGCGGCTATTATCGCACTTTCCGCAGAGGACGTTATCGCTTGCTGTGAAGAGGCGTCAAAAGTCGGTATTTGTTCACCTGCAAACTTTAACTGTCCTGGTCAAATCGTTGTATCGGGTGAAGTTGCGGCAGTGGATAAGTGTTGTGAATTGGCAAAGGAAAAGGGCGCAAAACGTGCTTTAAAACTTCCTGTTTCAGCTCCGTTCCATTGTGCTATGCTTATAGGCGCAGGCGAAAAACTTGCAAAAGAACTTGAAAATGTAGAAGTTAAGGATATGCAAATTCCTGTAATCACAAACGTAACTGCTGATTACGTTTCTTCAAAGGAAGATATTAAACCGCTTTTAATCAAGCAAGTATCTTCATCTGTTAAATGGGAAGAAACTATCAGAAGAATGATAGCAGACGGAGTTGATACATTCGTTGAAGTCGGACCGGGTAAGGCACTTAGCGGATTTATAAAGAAAGTTTCAAGAGATGTAAAGGTGTTTAACGTAGAGGATATGGCGTCACTTGAAAAGACTCTTGAAGGTCTTAACGCATAACGGAGAGGAGATAAAGAAATGTTAAAAGGTAAAACAGCGGTAATTACAGGCTCAGGCAGAGGGATAGGTAAATCAATTGCCCTAAAACTTGCGTCACACGGTGCAAATATCGTTATAAACGATATTCCTTCATCGGATTATGCAGACGAAACTTGTGAAGAAGTTAAAAAGCTTGGTGTAGAATGTATAGTTGTTAAAGGCGATGTAAGAAATACCAAAGATGTTCAGAAACTTGTATCGGAAACTATGGATAAATTCGGTCATATCGACATATTTGTTAATAACGCAGGCATTACAAGAGACGGTCTTATGATTAGAATGTCAGAGGACGATTGGGATCTTGTTATGGATATAAATCTAAAGGGTGCATTTAATTGTATCAAAGCAGTTGCAAGACCTATGATGAAACAAAGAAGCGGTGCTATAATCAATATGGCGTCAATCGTAGGTGTTATGGGTAATCCGGGTCAGGCGAACTATGTTGCCTCAAAAGCAGGTCTTATCGGTCTTACAAAGACAACAGCAAAGGAATTTGCATCAAGAGGTATCAGATGTAACGCAGTAGCACCTGGCTTTATCCGTTCTGCTATGACAGACGTATTGTCTGACGATGTAAAGAAGAAATATCTTGACTCAATTCCGCTTGGGGAATTCGGAGAAACTGAAAATATTGCAGATGTTGTTGCATTTTTGGCATCTGATATGTCAAAATACGTTACAGGTCAAGTAATAAATGTTGACGGTGGACTTGTTATGTAATATAATATGTATATAATTCGTTTAGAATTTATATAAACATTACTGAAAGGGGGTGCAAGTGAATAATGGAATTTGAAAGAGTAAAGAACGTTATCGTTGACCAACTAAGTGTTGATGCAGATGAAGTGACTTTGGAAGCATCATTCGTTGACGATTTGGGTGCAGACTCATTGGACGTTGTTGAACTTATCATGGGTCTTGAAACAGAATTTGATATCGAAATCCCTGATGAAGATGCTGAAAAGATCAGCACAGTAGGCGACGCAGTTGAATATATTAAGAGTCATGCGTAAGATACGAAGTCGTGCCTTGTATCAATACTCTTGGTGCAAGGCATGAAATTTTTTTGAAAAAAGAAATTAATTTTATTATATAGATAAGGATAAACAATAGGAGGTAACTAAATGAGAAGAGTTGTTGTAACAGGCTTAGGTGCTGTAACCCCTATAGGAAATAACGTTGAAGAATTTTGGAACGGTATCAAAGCAGGTAAATGCGGTATTGATAAAGTAACACTTTTTGACGCAACTGATTTTAAGACACAGATTGCCGGTGAAGTTAAGAATTTTGAGCCGACTGATTTTATCGAGAAGAAAGACGCTCGTAAAATGGACAGATATACTCAGCTTGCAATGGTAGCGGCTGACGAGGCTGTTAAGGATTCGGGTCTTAATATGGAAGACGAAGACCCTTGGAAAGTCGGAGTTATAACAGGTTCGGGTATCGGCGGTATCCATACTCTTGAGGAACAGCATAAGTCACTTCTTGACAGAGGTCCGGGACGTGTAAGTCCGTTCTTTATTCCTATGATGATAGGTAATATGGGCGCTGCACAGATTGCTATTAAGTACGGAGCAAGAGGTGTAAATGAAAATATCGTTACAGCTTGTGCTTCGGGTACAAACGCTATCGGTGACGCTTTAAGACACATTCAGCACGGTGCTAACGATGTTATCATCGCAGGCGGTGCAGAGGCGGCTGTAAGTCCGCTTGCATTTGCAGGCTTCTGTAATATGAAAGCTATGTCAACAAGAAATGACGATCCTAAAACAGCGTCAAGACCGTTTGACGCAGAACGTGACGGATTTGTTCTAAGTGAAGGTGCAGGCTTTATAGTTATAGAAGAACTTGAACACGCAAAGAAGAGAGGAGCTCACATTTATTGTGAACTTGTCGGCTACGGTGCAACTGATGATGCTTACCACATCACAAGCCCTATTCCGGGCGGTGTCGGCGGTGCAAAGGCTATGTCACTTGCAATCGAAGACGCAGGTTTAAAGCCTGAAGATGTAACATACATCAACGCTCACGGTACATCAACAAAGTACAATGACGAGTTTGAAACACAAGCCATAAAAGAGGCTCTTGGCGACGCGGCTAAGAACGTTGCAGTAAGCTCAACAAAGTCAATGACAGGTCACCTTTTGGGTGCGGCAGGCGGTGTCGAGGCAATCGTTTGTGCATTGGCTATAAAAGATAGTTACATTCCTGCAACAATCAATTACAATACACCTGACCTTGCTTGTGATTTGGATATAGTTCCGAATAAGGGCAGAGAACAGGAAGTTAAAGTTGCAATGTCAAATTCACTTGGATTTGGCGGTCATAATGCAACTATCGTAATGAAAAAGTACGAAGATTAATTAAATAAACTTAAACAATAGAGGATGTCTTTTTAAGGCACCCTCTACTGTTATGTGGATTGCTCTAAGCGGTGAACGGTTCACTCTTTAGAGCAGTGTATGTACAGAGAAAGGAAATCTGTTATGAAAAACGTACAAGAGAAAATCGGTTACACATTTAAAAATGTTAATCTTTTAGAAACGGCACTTACACACAGCTCATATGCGAATGAGTGTAAAAAAGAAAATAACGAACGTCTTGAATTTTTGGGCGATTCTGTTTTGAGTGTTATAATCAGTGACTATATATTCAGACGTTTGCCGAATGTTGACGAGGGCTGGCTTTCAAAATATCGTGCAACGCTTGTCTGCGAACAGTCGCTTAACGAAATATCTAAGAAAATTTCGCTTAGCAAATTTATATTGCTTGGTAAGGGTGAAGAAATGACAGGCGGACGTCAGAGAGCGTCTATCGTTTCAGACGCATTTGAGGCGGTTTTGGCGGCAATTTATCTTGACGGCGGTATGGAAACGGCAAGAAAATGGGTAATTGACCTTATGCGTGATTCGATTAACGAAGTTGTGACAGGTCACGGATATGCCGATTATAAAACAATGTTACAAGAGGCACTTCAAAAAGGTACACAGGGCAAAGTCACATACAGAACAATCGGTGAATCTGGTTTGGATCACAACAAAGTGTTTGAAGTTGAAGTGCTTGTAGATGAAGTTCCTAAAAATAAAGGAACAGGTCACAGCAAAAAAGAGGCTGAACAAAATGCGGCACATACTTTGCTTAAATCAATGGGAAAAGTACAGTGACTATGAAAACGTATAATATACCGATATTTGTACCGCACAGAGGTTGTCCGTTTGATTGCGTTTTTTGCAATCAAAAACGTATAACGGGGACACAAAAAGAAGTGACAGCTGATGATGTTCATAACATTATAGGCGAATACCTAAAAACTTTGCCGAGTGAAAACAGACGTATAGAGGCGGCGTTTTTCGGTGGCAGTTTTACCGGTATACCGATTAACGAACAAAGCGAACTTTTAGCCGCTGCGAATGAATATCTTAAAAAAGGAGATATTGACGGAATACGTCTTTCAACCAGACCCGATTATATAGATAAAGAAATACTTGATAATCTGCTTAAATACGGAGTTACAACGATTGAACTCGGTGTACAGTCTATGGACGACAGTGTTTTGAAATCGTCAAACAGGGGACACACAAGAGAAGATGTTATTAATGCGGTAAAGCTGATAAAGGAATATCCGTTCACACTCGGACTTCAAATGATGACAGGTTTGCCGGGGGATACCGATGAAAAATCGCTTTATACGGCAGACGAAATAATAAAGCTGAAACCTGATATTGTGCGCATATATCCGACGCTTACCATAAAGGACACATTCCTTGAAAAAATGTATCTTACGGGTAAATATAAACCGCAGTCGGTTGATGAGGCAGTTAATCTTGCAAAACAGCTTTTATTGAAATTTGAAAAGAATAATATAACTGTTATAAGAGTCGGTTTACAGTCAACCGATGAAATAAGCGAGAACGGCTCTGTTGTTGCAGGACCTGTACACAGCTCATTTCGTGAACTTGTCGAAAGCAGTATTTATTATGACATTATATGCGGTAAATTGAAAGACGGCTGTAAAAGAGCAGATGTTTATGTAAATCAGAGAGAAGTTTCAAAAGCCGTCGGTAATAAGCGTTGCAATATAATTAAATTAAAACAAGAGAAAAATATTGATGTAAAGATATGTACAGATGAAAATTTGGAAAAAAGAGAGGTGAGATGTACTTGCTATTAAAAAGACTTGAACTGCAAGGTTTTAAATCATTTGCCGATAAAACAATTCTTGAATTTGTTGAAGGCTCAACGGCGGTCGTAGGTCCGAACGGCAGCGGAAAAAGTAATATTTCCGACGCTATTCGTTGGGTTATCGGTGAAATGAGTGCAAAATCTCTCAGAGGTTCTAATATGCAAGATGTCATTTTTGCAGGTACAGAAACGAGAAAGCCTGTCAATTTTGCGGAAGTGAGTCTCGTACTTGATAACAGCAGTCATTTGTTTGATATAAATTATGATGAAGTTGTTGTAACAAGACGACTTTTCAGAAGCGGTGAAAGTGTGTATCAAATTAATCGCTCGAACTGTCGTTTGAAAGATATACATGAGCTGTTTATGGATACGGGTCTTGGACGTGACGGTTATTCTATTATCGGACAGGGTAATGTGTCGCAGATATTGTCAACCAAAGCCGAGGACAGAAGAAGTCTGTTTGAGGAGGCGGCAGGTATATCAAAATATAAGTACAGACGTGAAGAGGCGGAACGAAAGCTAAAGGGTGTTGAAGAAAACCTTGTAAGAATTTCCGATATAACGACTGAACTTGAAGGTCAGCGAGGACCTCTTAAACGTCAGTCGGAAAAAGCGAGAAAGTATTTGACATACTATGAAGAATATAAAGGACTTGACGTAAATTTAAGCATTATAACGATAGACAAAAACCGACTTGCCGCCAAAGAGGCAGACAGGCTTTATAACAGTGTTGAAGAAGAACTTGCCGAGCTCAGAGCAACAGAATCGGAAACAGAACAAAAAATTACATCGCTTTATAATGAAAGTGAACAAGCCGATACCGAAATAGCGGAACAGAACAAACTTCTTCGTGAGGCTGAGTCAAAGAATATGGAAACCAAAAATCATATTTCTTTATTTGAAAACAACATAAAGAATAATGAGCTTATGCTTAAAAGAATTGATAACGAAATTCAAAGCATAAAAGATAAAAATATTGAACGTGAAAACGGTATAGAAAAGCAAAAGACAGAGATTGAAGAAAAGAATAAAGATGCCGAAGAAATGCTTACTGCGTTCGATTCTATGAAAGAGGAACAGGACGAAATTGCAAAGCAGAAAGATACTCTTTCAAAAGAAATCGACAGTCTGCAGGGCGATATTATCGAAAAGCAGAATTTGATTGCGACAAAGCGTGCGCAAATAAACGGTGTTGAAAATTTGAGGAGCAGTTTTATAGAACGACGAGAAGTGGTTGAAACCGAAATAAAGACCTTTAACGAGGGTGTTTCAAACACAAAACAGGAGATAGAAAACTGCAAAAAGGAAATATCGGAAAAGTCTGAAAAGTGCGGTAAAATGAAAGAAACCATAAACCGCCATAACGAAAACATAAATAAGTTAAAATCCGAAAACGATAAACTTACATCAAGTCTTAACAATATGAATGTCGAGTATAATTCAAAATCTTCAAAGAAGAAAATTCTTGAGGGTATGGAAAACGATTATGCGGGATATTCAAAGAGCGTAAAGGCGGTGCTTAAAGCCGAAGAACTGAAAAAAATCAGAATTTACGGTACTGTATCGGGACTTGTGGACGTAAAAAAGGAATACGTTACGGCTATTGAAATCGCACTCGGCGGAGCGTTGCAGAATATCATAGTGGAGAGCGAAGAGGACGCAAAGACGGCGATTAATTATCTTCGCAGAAATAATGCAGGTCGTGCAACATTTTTGCCGGTGTCGGCTGTAAAAGGCAGAGAACTTGATAATGTTGGTGAAATAAGCAAGCAAAAAGGCTTTATCGGACTTGGAAGTAAACTTATAAAGTATAACAGTAAGTACGACGGTATTATAAAAAGTTTGCTCGGCAGAGTCGTTGTGGTTGATAATGTGGATAATGCCATTGCTATGAGCCGACATTTCGGATATAAATTCAGAGTTGTAACACTTGAGGGCGAAATATTGAACGCAGGCGGTTCGATGTCCGGCGGTAGCGTAAATAAGCAAAGCGGATTTTTGTCGAGAGCTACTGAAATAAAAACACTTACATCGGAATTAAACGATTTGTCAGTTAAAATAAAAGAGGTTGGCGACAAAAAACAGCAGATTGAAAATGATATGAGAACTATAAATAATCAGTTGTCGTCATATGTTCCGCTTGTGAGAGAGTATGAGGACGAGATACTTCGTCTGGAAAATACGCAAAAACATCTTGAAGAAAAGATTGAATCGGGAAGTAATACGGAGAAAAACTATAAAGCAGAGCTTGGACAGATTGAAAAGCAACTGTCGGAATCTTCGGATGATATTGCCGAGCTTTTGCAGAATGTCAGAAATCTTGAAAAAGAAAGTAATGACTTACAGAGCAAAGCGGAAAAGCTGAATGAAGAATTTAATCGAATTTCAGAGGAAAAAGACGAGAAGTCACAAAGCTTGATGGATAACACGATGAAACTTGCAGATATGCAAAGGGACATTAAAGTTATCGAAAAAGATATTGAAACAAAGAAGAATGATATTGCAAATTCCGTAAAAGATATAGCACAAAAAGAGCAGGATAAAACAAGAATATGTGCCGAAAACGAAAGTTTAAAACAGCAGATTGAGGACAAAAACAAGCTGACGGAAGAAATTGCAAAGAGTACGGCGGATATAAATAATTATATCGAGAGTATTCAGAAGAAGAAAAGCGATATTTCAACGTCGCTTCAAAATATCCAAAATTCAAATAAGGATTTAACTGATAAATTGCTGAACTTGCAACAGGAACTTTCAAGACTTGAAAACAGACGTGAAAAACTCAATAACGATATTGAAAATATTATAGGCAGATTGTGGGAGGACTACGAACTGACTTATAACAGTGCGTGTGAAATTAAGACAGAAGTGGAAAACGAGAAAGAATCGTTTGCAAGATTGTCGGAATTGAAGTCGCAGATAAAATCACTCGGCAGTGTAAACGTCGATTCTATCGAAGAATATAAAGCGGTAGAGGAGAGGTTTGTGTTCTTGACAGAGCAAAAGAGCGATCTTGAAAAGTCGAAAAACGAACTTAACGGAATAATAGAGTCAATGGAAGAATTGATGAAAGAGCATTTCGGGAAGCAGTTTCAGGAAATCAATGAGAGTTTCAGTCTGGTATTCAGTGAACTTTTCGGCGGTGGCAAAGGTGAATTGACTTTGTCTGACCCAAGCAATGTTCTTGAAAGCGGTATTGAAATTATCGCACAGCTTCCGGGTAAAGGTTCGCAGAATATCAATCTGTATTCGGGCGGTGAAAAGTCGTTTATTGCTATTGCACTTCTGTTTGCAATACTTCGAGTAAAACCGGCTCCGTTCTGTATTTTGGACGAGATTGACGCGGCACTTGACGATGTAAACGTTTCGAGATTTGCAACATATTTAAAAAATTATATTGAACAGACACAATTCATTGTTATCACTCACAGACGTGGTACAATGGAGGCGGCAAATATTTTATACGGCGTAACAATGCAGGAAAAAGGCGTTTCTAAGTTGTTGTCACTGCATATAGATGATGTCGCAGACGATATGGTCAGTTAGGAGTAGTATATGGGATTCTTTGATAAGTTAAAAAACGGTTTGACAAAAACCCGTGAATCAATCGCAAAACAAGTTAATAATGTATTCAGTGTGTTCGTAAAAGTTGACGACGAACTTTTTGAAAATCTTGAAGAGGCACTTATTATGGCAGATATAGGTGTAGAAACTTCAACATACATTATTGAAAAACTTCGTGATAATGTTAAACACAAGCATATCACAGACGGAAACCTTGTAAAAGAGGAATTAAAGAGCATAATAAGCGAAATACTCAGTACGCTTGATACAACGGTGGATACGTCAACAACACCGTCTGTTATTTTGGTGATTGGCGTAAACGGTGTCGGAAAAACAACAAGTATCGGAAAAATCGCATCACATTATAAGTCGATGGGTAAAAAGGTACTTCTTGCGGCGGCTGACACATTCAGAGCGGCGGCGATAGACCAGCTTGACATATGGGCGCAGAGAAGCGGTTGTGATATAATCAAGCACCAAGAAAACAGTGATCCGGCGGCAGTTGTGTTTGACGCTTGTACGGCGGCAAAGGCGCGTGGTGCTGATATTCTTATATGTGATACAGCCGGCAGACTTCATAATAAGAAAAATCTTATGGCGGAGCTTGCAAAGATTAACCGTGTAATTGAACGTGAACTGCCTGATTCGGCAAGAGAAACATTGCTTGTTCTTGACGCGACAACAGGTCAAAATGCGGTAAGTCAGGCAAAATTATTCTCTGAGGCGGCGGATATTACGGGAATTATCCTTACAAAGCTTGACGGTACGGCAAAAGGCGGTATTGTAATATCAATAGCAAAGGAACAGAATGTTCCGGTTAAATTTGTCGGCGTCGGTGAAGGTATCGACGACTTGCAGGAATTTAACAGCGTTGATTTTGCAAAGGCTATATTTGAAGAATAAATAATATAAACTCT
>ERZ791809.58-NODE-58-length-99152-cov-15.081688_pt1 | contig 99152 bp, 99 predicted proteins | sample MGYA00509946_ERZ791809 | MGnify/ENA primary metagenome ERZ791809 (study PRJEB30046, sample SAMN00791993) | human gut metagenome | study: EMG produced TPA metagenomics assembly of the A metagenome-wide association study of gut microbiota in type 2...
TCTTCAATGCTTTGACTGCTTCCTTGTTTTCACGATCAATGATTTTTTCCATTTTATAGACTCCCTTTCTGACTTGATTTCCTTAAATAGCGATTCTGACTTTCTTGGCTTCCGGTTTTCTGAGACCGCTGATGGTTTCTACGTAATCGGCTCTTTCCAGTTTCCTGGCTGCCATGTAGCCGAAGTAGAAGTTATCCTTCTTCAATGCTTTGACTGCTTCCTTGTTTTCACGATCAATGATTTTTTCCATTTTGTATGCTTCCTTTCTGTGTTCATTTCTTTGATTTTCTTGATCTCTTCGATCTGTCCATAGTATAGGTTTTTCAAGTAACAATATCCAACTGTTTAAATTCGTATATTTTACATGGTATTTTTGTTATAATGAAGAAAATGAACCATGGAAAGGAGTTACTATGAACTTTCAATCGCTGCATTATTTTATCATGCTCGCGAGGGAGAAGAATTTCACACGCGCAGCTGAGAAACTCCATATTTCCCAGCAGACGCTCTCTGCCAGCATCGCCGCGCTGGAGCGCGAGCTGAACTGCAAGCTTATCATCCGCCATGTCCCCCTCGAGCTTACGTATGGAGGAAGGACCTTCTTCCATTACGCCCTCTCTCTCTCAGGCGAAGAGGAATCCATGCGCCGCTCCCTCCTCGACATCGCAGAAGAAAAAACAGGAGAACTGCGTATCGGCGTCGGCTATGTCCGCGGCAGGACCCTTCTTCCGCCCATCCTGAAGAAATTCGGGGACAAGCACCCGGGCGTCACATTCCGCATTCTGGAATCCACGAATAAACAGCTCAGGACCCGCCTCGTCGAAGGCGATATCGACCTCTCCATCGGGCACTACAGGGAAGTCCCGCCAGGCATTGAAATAGAACCGATCTACGAAGAACAAATCTGCCTCCTCATCACAAAGAAACTCTTTGACGAAACCGTAGAAGGCACCATCGAAGAAGTCTCCGCCGCCCTCCAGAGGGACGTCAAAGAAGGCATGCGTCCCTTCGCCAAATGCCCCTTCCTGAATACCCGGGGCGAAAACGTCTCCGGCTACTTCGAGACACTCTACCTCGCCGAAGCGCCCTTCACACCCTTCATCCGCTGCATGTCCAACAACATGGAAACCCTCCTCTGCCTCTCCGGAAAAGGCATGGGTGCCCTCTTCTGCCCCCAGAACCTCGTCCGCTCCTCCCTTTCCAAAGAAGACCTCAGGGAAATGTACGTCATCCCCCTGCCGGAGACCAAGTATGCCATGTCCGTAGGCGTAAGGACAAAAGCCGCCCCCTGGTCCATCCGCGATGAATTCATACAGCTTCTGAAGGAAGAACTCGCGAGGGAGAATGGAATTTAAAAAGGGGAAATATGGAGGAAAACCATAAAAAGGGAAAAAAGAAAGAAAACCATACAACAGGAAAACCCTTAAAACAAAAGGGAAAATGGGAAAAGAAAAAAAACAGAAAACAAAAATGTTTCACGTGAAACATTTTTAGTAAAAGAAGGAAAACCTTACGACCGCAGCTCTGCTGCGTGGTAATCAAACCTATCCGCCGGCTTTTTTAGAAAATGAACCCCTTTCGGCGCATCCGCGCCACTTTCCCCTAACGGGGACAGCTTTTACCGCTGGTGCTGTTCGCCTTTTTATCACTTTCGATTTTGAAGATGTGAGAAAAACAATTTCAGCGCTTTTGGGAGTCCCCGTTAGGGGAAGCTGTCGAACTTTTAACACTGATGTTCGACTGAAGGTGTGCATGATTCATCGCACCTAAAACTATAAAAATGTTCCACGAGCATCGTGAGGTCGTCCGGTTTTTCGCCCGATTCCATCGAGCTTCTACAGTTTTCCCTCCATTTCCCCATCAAAAAAAGGGCTGTAACAAAATGGTTAATCATTTTGCCACAGTCCCCTTTTCTATTGGAATATTCCATTAAAGGATACTAACAAATGTATTTATTTGTTCTATCTGAAAACCTCAAAACCTCGCTTTGCTCGAGAACTACATCTCATTCCCCGGCTTCGCCGGGACCTTCTCCTTTGGAACAAGGTTAACACCCTTAAACCTCGCTTCGCTCGATGGAAATGCACCCCTCTCACGCAGCGAGCTTCTCCGGTTTTCCTCCATTTCCGCATCAAAAAAAGCATTGAAAGCTCGTTTCGAGTTTTCAATGCTTTTTCTTTGGATTTCTTAAATCATATACCCGTTATGTTCGAGGACGGCTTCTGCTTCGTCTACGCCGTTTTCTGCGGCTGCTTCGATCCAGCGGAAGGCTTCGTCTCGGTTTTCTTCGGTGCCGTGGCCTTCAAGGTACATCATGCCTGCTGCGTACTGGGCGCGGGGGATGCCGGCTTCGGCGGCTTCTTTCATGTAGAGGAAGCCGTTTTTCTCGTCTTTTTCTTCGAGGCACATGAGCGCGAGGGACATGAGGCTTTCTTCGTGGCCCATGGCAATGGCTTTCTTATATAGAGAGACAGCTTTCTTTCTGTCTTTTTCTACGACAAAGCCCTGATCGTAATCGTAGGCAAGTTCAGCGAGTGCTTCGGGGATGCCGGCTTCGGCCGCTCTTTCGTACCAGCGGAAGGCTTTCTCCTGGTCTTCCTTGTCGTCGCTGTTTTCATAGACGGACGCGAGGAGCATGGCTGCTTCACCGTTGCCGTGTTTCCACGACTTTTTCAGCCATTCAGCTGCTTTCTTCGTGTCTTTTTCCTTTTTCCAGGAGTTCAGGAGCATCTCGCCCACTTTGTATTCACTGTACTGGTCATGGAATTCTGCCGCTTTCTTGAAGCAGAGCATGGCGCGTTCTTCGTTTCTTGGAACGGCGTACCCTTCTTCGTAGGCGGAGCCCAGATCGTAGAGCGCACGCCAGTATTCAGCGAGCGCTGCTTTCGTCAGCCACTTTATGCCTTCTTCGAAATTGACGATGAGAGCGCCCAGATAGAAACGCCCTGCTTCATCCATCGCAAGGACGTCGCCGGAAACGGCAGCCTTGAGGACACTCGGGAAGCATTCATTCACGATATCCCACATTTCCTGATCATCGGTCCCGTTCACGAGGGAAATGCCGCAGAGTGCGCTGCCTTCCTCGTAACCTTTCTGGAACCATTTGACCGCTTTCCTTTCGTCGGCTTCGACGTGGCCGTAGCCTTCGCGAAGACAGCAGCCGATGAGGTACATGGCTCTTGGCGCCCCCATCTTCGCTTCTTTCTGAAGTTCTACGACCGCTTCGTCGATTTTTCCCTGCATAAATAAAGACTCACCCTGTGACTGATTCATTGTCCCTCCATACAATCAGGCATTCAAATATTGCTGCATCAACAACTTCGCGTCAGGATCACCCTGCGCGTCACTTCTTCTAAAACATTCTTCAGCGGCACGGAGATTTCTCGTCCCGCCGATGCCGGTCGCATAGCAGAGGCCAAGGAAATTTTCAGCCCTTGGATAGCCCTGCGCCACTGCTTCCTTGAAACGCCTGACGGCGCCGTCCCCGTCCTGGTCACGGAGTGCCAGCTCGCCGAGCTCGCAGATGGCTTCCGCCTGTCCCTGCTCAGCGGCTTCTTCAAGGAGCGTCCTTCCTTTTTCTTCGTCGACTTCTGTGCCTGCCCCGTTCACATAGCAGTCGCCCAGAGAGGCGATGGCATCGATATCGCCGGTATCAGCAGCTTTCTCGATCCAACGGAAGCCTTCGCTGGCATCACTGTTCTTCGCAAGCCCCAGAAGGTGCATGCGTCCGATGGATCGCCCGGCAGGGACATTTCCCTTATCCCAGGCGGCCAGGTAGAGATCCATCGCTTTTTCGTAATTGATTTCTGTCCCGCGGCCGTAGAGGTAGCAGTCGCCGAGCTTGTACATGCAGCTCGGAGAGCCCTGCTCTGCGCCCTTCGTGAAGAATTCATACGCTTTGTCCATGTCCTGGGAAATGCCGTCGCCAAGGACGTACATCGTGCCCAGCGCATCCGACGCTTCCCCGTTTCCATGGTTCGAAGCGCGTTCAAAACAGGTCGCTGCCTTCTCCTTGTCCTCCTCGACGCCGATAGCGCCGTAGAAGCAGTCCCCGAGGCGCAGCTCCGCTTCGTGATACCCAAGCGCAGCCCCCTTCAGGAACCAGGTGAAAGCAAGCTTCGGATCATACCGCGAGAAACTTTCGTCCATCGCGATACGCCCTGCGTCCGCCATAGAAAGGCACAGCCCCTTCTCGGCTGAACGAACATACCAGTCATAGGCCTGATCCATATTGATCTTGCGTCCCAGGCCGCGTTCATAAAGAATCGCAATCTGGCGCATCGCAAAAGGATCGCCGGCCTTTGCCATCGGAAGAAGTTTCTTCATATGTTCTACATACTTCTCCGTCATTTCCTTCTTGTTTCCTTCTCCGTCCCGGTAGAGGATGAAGAATCCGGAGAGCACATCACCTGCTCTCCATCCGCTGTCCACCAGCTCTAGGAAACGGTCTCCATTCCAGCGTACTTCCACCGCATAGAAATAGAAGAGCCCGAGCAAGTACTGAGCCCTGCCATTTGCCGGGTCCTTCGCCAGCTCTTTCAAAAGCGAAAGACTCTCTGCAAACTCTCCTGCGAGGAACAACGATTCCGCGCGTTTCGTTTCATTATCCATAAAACACCTCATTTCAAGCCCGCTCCGCTCTTCCACGGATCGATACTTCTTCACCTTTATCATACATTGAATTTTGTCGAAAAATAATAATAAATATTATAATTTTTCTATATTATAGAAAATAGTCTGAAAAAATGGGACTATTTTTACTGTTTTAGTTATAGAGATATATGTAAAACTTTAGAGAAAAGAGACATACCATAGAAAAAAGTAACAATATGGTGGACGTAAGATTGACGCGAGCGAGGATTGAAAACCGGACAGCCTCGCGATGCGAGGGGAAAAGGATTTTAAAACCGAACGACCCGCCTGCGGCTGAGGGAGATGAAAACCTTTACAACCAAGCTGCGCGAGAGTAAAAAGGAAAACCTTCACAACCAGTCTGAAGGCTGTTGGAAATGAACCTCCTCAGTCGACTCCGTCGCCAGCTCCCCCTACGGGGCGAGCTCTGAAACCATTTCCCTGCTTCGCAAAGGAAAACATGCAAACCTCGCTGCGCTCGTAGTAATCAACCCTATCCGCCAGCCTTTTTAGAAACTGCACCTTTGAAAACCACAAAACCAGCCTAACGGCTGAGGAAATGCAACTCATCCGTCGGCTCCGCCGCCACCTTCCCTTCCAGGGCAAGGTCAAAGGCAATTCTTCCCTCCGTTGGGGGCAGCTCGCGATGTGAAATGAAAAAATCAATGGTTTTGTTTTGAACTTATATAGGCACCTTCCCCGTCTGGGAAGGCGAGTGTTAGCGGCGCTCGGAAAAATCAGGACTCAGGAATGCCGAGCAGCGCGAGGTTGTCTGGTTTTCCTTCAGCCCGGAGCTGGTTGTCTGGTTTTCTTTTCTTTTTCCATTTTTTCCCTCTCTTTTCATACTCCCCATTGCCAAAAAAGAGAATGTACGCCTTTTGGTGTACATCCTTTTTGGTTACTGTTTATTTCCCGCGTAGTTGCCTGGGAGGAAGTAGAGGGGATCGACGGCTGTGCCGTTGACTCTGACTTCGTAGTGGCAGTGCGGGCCGGTGCTGTTTCCGGTGCTGCCCATGATGGCGATGACGCTGCCCTGGTCGACGTGCTGGCCTACGGTGACGAGAATGGCGGAGTTATGGCCATATCTTGTGACGAGGCCGCCGGGGTGCTTGATTTCGACGAGGTTGCCGTAGCCGCCTACCCAGCCTGCCTGGGTGATGGTGCCGGATGCCGTGGCTTCGATTGGGAGGCCGTAGTCGCCTGCGATGTCGATGCCTTCATGGTAGGTAGAGCCTATGCCGCCTCCGGGGCTGGAACGGTAGCCAAAGTAGCTGGAGATCTCGCCTTTGACGGGCCAGATATCCGGTGTGGTGGCATTAGTATTGAGGAGCTGGACCTGCATGCCGTAGGTCTGGTTCATGAGTTCTTCTCTTAGGGTGATCATGGTCCTAATCTGGGAATCGAGACGGGAGTCAAGTTTCCTCATTTCACGGAGAAGGTCGCCCGGTGTGGCAACGGATGCGCTGCCATCGTCAGTTTCCTGTGCGTTCCCGGATGATTGATGGTCGGAGGCGGATACGTCTCTTGCCTTATCCGGTACGGTGGATGCACCGCCCTGGCCTCCCTGGCCGCCATTCTGCACGTTGGCGCCGGCACCGTTATTATTGGCTTTGATCATGTCCTGAAGCTGGCTGGAGATTTTTTCGATGGCTTTTGTCTTGTCATTCAGGGCTTCCATCTTTTCTTCTGCCATTTTCAGCTGGTTTCTATAGAGTGTATTCTCCTGGCGGAGGGACGTCATAGAATACGCGGAATAACCGCCAATGCAGATGCTTGCCGCGAATACGACAGCCGCCGCAATGGCGCCGATTTTCAGTTTTTTGATTTCCTGCCCGGTGAAGCTGAATGAAACTTCGCCGGTTTCTTTATTTTCGGTTTTTTTCATGTTTGCCTGCTGTCTATTGAATGCGTCTGAATGCGTCCTAAGTTTCCTGCCCCCACAGAAAACCGAACGTCCGGTCACTTCCTGATTTCCCGGCGCTTCCCCGCGCCGTCTCTTCCATTCCCCGGATAGCGGACATATGCCCGCGGTCTTTCTGTCTTTCTTAGTTCTTTTTTGCCATATCGATTTTGTGATCATGCGGTGCCGGCTGGCCTGGATTCTGTGCCGGCTGGTTGTAGTCGTCAGCTGGTTCTCTGAAGTCCTGCATGGTCTGCGAAGGAGCTGCTGTGTATTCGGTGTATCCGGACTCGGCGGCTGCTTCGGCTGCCTGCTGGGCCTGCTGTGCCATATCAGGCATCAGCGTATTCAGAGCGAGGTTGATGCTTTCTGCTTCTTCGGCGGAAAGTGCTTCGCGGCACTGGCCGTTCGTGACTTTCTTAGCGTAGATACGGGATGCATCGTGGCCTGCCAGAGAGGAAAGGATGAAGCCGTTGTTCTTCCCGTCAAGGATTGTCAGGGAGAAGGAAAGCTTGTCTCCTGTGTCATCGAAAGCGTCGTAGCGCACAAGGCCTGTCTTCTGGAAAGACTGGAGCTGCATATTCGCAAGGAGTTCCTGCTGGTGCAGCATGTTCTCGGAGGACGCGATCATTTCACGAAGCTCTCTCACTTCTGTGGAAAGCTTCACTTCGATCGAGCCGCCTTCAGCGCTCTTCATGAAATACATGTACTTGCGGTACAGGCGGTTCAGCTTGTTCCTCAGAAGGAAGAACTCGAGGACGAGCACAATCAGGAGGACTGCCAGCACGCCGGCGACCACATACATTACTATTGTCTGGTTTATCATTTACTACTCTTCTCCACTCGTATTTTCGGATTTTTGTTTGAGAATATTCGTTATCATAGCGAATTCATCATCATTTTTAAAGGAAATCATGATGGTTCCGCTGTGGGCTTTTCTGCCTTTCCCTGTCTTGATGGAAACATGGGTGCCCACAGAGAGCGTCAGCGATTCTTCGAGGCTCTTGAGGTAAGCAGAGACCTGCTCATCCTTCTTCGGCTTCACTTTTCCCGGTTTCGTTTCACTGGTGAGCTTTTCGACCTCGCGGGCGGACAGTCCGTCCTTCACGATGCGCCTTGCCAGGCTGATCTGCTCGGCAGGGGTTTTCAGCGAAAGGAGCGGCCTTGCCTGACCGGCTGTCAGTTTCCTTTCGGAAAGCATATCTTTCACTTCGTCTGGAAGGTCCATGAGACGCAGCGTATTGGCTACATGCGAACGGCTCTTGCCCACGCTTTCGGCGAGCTCTTCCTGCGTCAGCTCGTACGATTTCATGATTGTCTCATAGGCCGAGGCTTCTTCCACAGGATTCAGGTCCTCACGCTGGAGGTTTTCGATCAGTGCGGCTTCCGCCATCATCTTGTCGTCATACTGCGTAATGATTGCCGGGATGACAGAGAGCCCTGCCATCTTTGCCGCGCGGAAACGTCTTTCGCCGGCGACCAGCTCATACTCGAATTCGCCGTCCGTATCTTTGTAGCGGACCGTGACCGGCTGGATCAGACCCTTTTCCTTGATGGAATCAGCAAGACCCTTCAGAGCTTCATCGTCGAAATCACGGCGCGGCTGCCAGGGATTCGGATGGATTTTAGCAAGTTCGAGATCGATGACCTTGCCCTTCTCGTCCAGAGTTTCCCCCAGAAGAGAACCCAGTCCACGTCCCAGTTTCTGTCTCTTAGTCACGTCTTACTACCTCCCGGCTCAGTTTCTTATATGCCTCAGCCCCCTTAGACTTGGGCGCGTACGTCAGGATCGGTTCGCCGAAGCTCGGCGCCTCGGAAAGCTTTACGGTCCTCGGGATCACCGTCCTGAATACTTTGGATCCGAAATACTTCTTCACTTCCTCAGCCACCTGCAGCGACAGGTTCGTTCTTCCGTCGAACATCGTCAGAAGAATACCGAGGATATGAAGCGATGGATTCAGCTTCCTGGACACCACCTGCACCGTCTTTACCAGCTGGGAAAGACCTTCCAGCGCGTAGAACTCCGCCTGGATCGGGATGATGATGGAATCGGAAGCCACAAGGGCATTCAATGTCAGAAGACCCAGGGAAGGCGGGCAGTCGATCAGGATGTAATCGTAGGAATCCTTGATTGCGGCAAGCTTCTTTCTCAGAAGGAATTCCCTCTCAGGGAGCCCTGCGATCTCGATTTCCGCCCCGGCAAGATCGATAGAAGAAGGAAGCAGCCACAGCTTCTTCACCGCTGTCTTCACAGCGGCCTCCTTCGCATCCGCATCATCCAGCAGCACATCATAGAGATCCTTGCCGAACTTCACGTCCTTGCTGAGCCCGCTGGTGGAATTGCCCTGCGCGTCCTCGTCGATGAGAAGAGTCTTATGTCCTTTGTCGGCCAGTTCCGCCGCCAGATTCACAGCCGTCGTTGTTTTTCCGACCCCGCCCTTCTGGTTGATGATGCTGATGATCTTGCCCATATTTTCCTTCCTTTCACAGATAGTCGCTATTATTATACCATATTTCACTGTCAATATAAGAAATGTTTCACGTGAAACATTTCTGAAAAAATCCGTGAAACTTGCGATGGAATCACATCTTTCCCTATTTCCTGCAAAACATTCCAAAAAACTTTATCCGAATTTATACATAATTTTTGCTTTTCTAATGCATGTTAAATATTGACATTTTCATTCATCTTTGCTACGCTTTATAGAAATAATTCTATTCTTTAATTCATGGAGTCAAAATGGAACAAATTTATTTAGATACCGCAAGAATTCTGAAAGCTATTTCCGATCCGAAACGTCTCAAAATCGTAGACATGTTATCCTGCAAGGAACAGTGCGCCAACAAACTGCAGCAGGCATTCGCCATCACGCAGCCGACACTCTCCCACGATATGAAAGTCCTCGTCGAATCCGGACTCATCATCGACAGAAGAGACGGCAAGAACATTTTCTATTCCCTGAACCCCGCAGCCATGGAAGAACTCTGCGCCATCATGGGAGAAATCTGCCAGAAGAGAATGCACTGCATCTGTGAACACGGAAGACACGAAGAACAGGGCATGATGGAAAACCCGGAAGCAAAGAACGACGTGCGCGAAATCGCTGAATAAAACCACGGTGTTCCGTAATAATTCTTTTATAATACGTATAAACGGATTATTTTAACTAGTAATCTTCTGATTATCCTTCAAAAGTGGTACTATATATAAGTAATGGCAAGCATTTTGCTGTATATTGGTCGTAGAGGTGATAAACATGGCAGAAGTAACTGAAAAAAGCATCATTGTAAATGGCGTAGACAAATGTCTCGTATCCGAACTGAAACGTGTATACGGTTCCGTTGAATACCAGGGCGCAGAATACGTATTCCTCCAGTTCCCGATCGTAGGCGACACCGTAAGAGAATACCGCCCGGACAGCTACACCACCGCTGTAGAACTCGGCGATGAAATTTGCGAAGGACAGACCTTCCACTATCACGTTACACTGACGTACGATGGACACGTCAGAGAAGTCGCTTATCTCGGACTCGACGATTTCGGCAACCCCGACACCGTTGATATCGAATAATCCTCAACAAAAAGAAGGATGTGTGCGAAAGTGCACATCCTTTTTGCGTGGGATGAATGAATTCCATTTCCGAAGAATACTCGCCTTCCCAGACGGGGAAGGTGCCCGAAGGGCGGATAGGGTTGATTACCACGAGCAAAGCGAGGTCGTATGGTTTTCCATAAGGCAAAGCCTTGGTTTAAGGGTGTTTGACCTTACCTCGTAGAGGAAGGTACGGCCGGAGGCCGGTAATGAAGTTAATTACCCACGGACGAAGTCCGGCTTTATGGTGTTTCTTCGAACGAAGTGAGGTTTAAGGGTGTTAACCTTGCTCCGAAAGGAGAAGGTGTCGCCGAAGGCGACGGATGAGATGTAGTTCCTCTCGCGCAGCGAGGTTTTACGGTTTTCCTCAAGGCCTCAGCCTTGGTTTAAGGGTGTCAGAGCTCGCCCCGTAGGGGGAGCTGGCGCGGATGCGCCTGAGGAGGTTCATTTCTGCGAGCGAAGCGAGGTTTTATGGTTTTCAGTTAATGCAAATATATAAACATGTTAGTTAATCCTCTAATCGAATACCCACGCAAAAAAGGCTGTGAAGAAATGATTGCACATTTCGTCACAGCCTTTTATTTATCATTTATTTTCTCAGACCATTTCTATTCCCCATCCACTCTCTTCAGCCTGAGTCCGGGAAGGATCAGGAGGACGCTCACGATGAGACCCGCGAAGAGGGAATCAATCGGAAGATGAAGAACGACGGCGAGGATGGCCGCCACAGTGCTCCCTGCCATGGAGAGCACCGCCCATCCCCTCTTCAAATGCCCAGGGAAGAAGACCGAAAGCGTCAGCGGAAGGAAAATGCCGCCGCCTCTAAGGCCCATGGAGAGGTAATTCCAGAAAAGGACCTGCGTTCCCCTGTTCATCGCCGCAATCACACAAGCCGCTGCCATGACAGAGAGGACAGAAATTTTTGTCAGACGGAGAAGCGCCTTGTCATCCTGGAGATGCAGGATCGGCATCAGGATATCCGTCACAAGCATCGTCCCGATTCCCAAAGACAGCCCGCCGATCGAGCTGATGAGAGACAGCACGATGCCGCCCATCGCAAGACCGCCGACCAAGAAGGACGCATGATTCGTAAAGTACGTAGGAAGCGTCAAAACAGGCACCACATTCGGATCAAAAGCGCTCATGTACATACCGACAGCCACAGACGGAAGCCCGACAGGAATGACAATCAGCGCCGCCGTGATGCAGCCGGCCGCGGCCGTAATCGGCGTATCTGCCGAGAAAATACACTGGATATACGTCTGCGTGCAAAGGACGCCGACAATCATCGAGAACAGATTCGACATCGACACCTCGAACCCGCGTCCGAAAAGATCCAGATGAGACGGAGGAATTGCCACGGACGAAGAAGCCAGCACCTCATATGCTTCGAAACCGCAGACGAAAAGGGAAAGCCAGATGACAGCCATCTTGAGGATGCCCCCGATGGCCGCACTCTTCATCCCGCCAAAAAACGTATACGCCGCGACAAGCGTCATCAGGATGATTGCCGCTGGAAGCTCGCCCACGCCGAAGATCGAGGAAATGATTTCCATCCCGGGCAGGCAGCTCGCCACCGCCGAAAGAAGAATCCCTATCGAAGAAATCACCGAAGACAGACGCTCCGCCCGCCTCCCGTAATGCATCCCCAGAAACTGCGGAATCGTAGAAAGCCCCGTCGAGCGCATTTTCTGTGCATAGAAAATCCCCATCAGGATGAAAGCAATCCCGCTTCCCAGAGTGAACCACCATGCCGAAAGCCCCACACTGTACGCCAGCTGCGCCGTACCCACCGTCGCACCGCCGCCGACCACCGTCCCGGCAATCCCGCCGGCCACCATGGGCACCCCGGCACTCCTTCCGCCGACACTGTATCCCTCAGCCGACCTGACCTTGCGCGACTGAAAAATTCCCACACCGATGACAAAAGCCACCGTCAAAAGCATCACGGCCATCAAAGGCCACGTCATATGCATGGTCATTCCCCCTTAAGAAAATAATTATTCCCATTATAGCAAAAAAAGAGACAGCATTTCTTGAGAAATCTGCAACGCCTAAGGAAAATGGAAATGAAGGAATGAGACAGGTATAATAAAACAAAAGAAAATGCAAAAAGAAAGGAACAACTATGATCAAAGCCGTCATTTTTGATATGGATGGAACCATCCTCGATACCATCACCGACATCACCACCGCCTCCAACAACGCCCTCGAAGCCATGGGCCTTCCCCACCACTTCACCAGAGACGAAGTCAAACTCTGCTTTGGAAGCGGCATCCACGACGACATCGCAAAAATCATCGCTCTTGCCAGAGGCTGCCAGGGTCAGGACCTCATCGACCTCTGCGAAACCATCCCCGCTTCCCGCTATGCCGTCACCGAAGAAGAAATCCAGAAATGCCGCGCCATCTTCTCCGACCTCTATCCAAGAAACCACAGAAAAACCAGCCCCTACGAAGGCATCCCCGAGCTCCTCAAAAAACTGAGAGAAAAAGGAATCAAAACAGCCGTAGCCTCCAACAAAGACGAAGCCCCTGTCAAAAAACTCACGGAAATGTACCTTAAAGGCCTTTTTGACGTCGTCAAAGGAAACAAACCGGATATCCACCGAAAACCCGCTCCAGACATGATCAATGCAATCCTGAACGATCTTTCCCTCACACCCGAGAATGCCATCTACGTCGGAGACACAGAAGTGGACATAGAAACAGCCAGAAACTCTCACCTCCCCTGCCTCTCCGTCACCTGGGGCTTCCGCCCCGAAACCTTCCTCAGAGCCAGAGGAGGAAAACACTTCGTGAACCATCCCTTGGAAATACTGGATTTCGTGGAAAAAGAATAAAAAAAAGAACCCCGCAGCATAAGCGATGCTGCGGGGTATTTTGATTTGGGAGGATTTGGGAAGAAGGGCCGTAGGCCGGTCTTAACCTTGCCCTGGAAGGGAAGGTGTCTCATATACCAGTTGTCGGTAATAGTAATGCTATAAATGGCGCATAAATTAGTGTATGAGACGGATGAGTTGCATTTCCACGGACGAAGTCCGGTTGTGCGGTTTTGTGAGTAACGCTCACAACGAAAAAAGGACTCTCGATGAGCCCTTTTTTCGTATCTTCGTATCTTTTCTCTTTTATCAATTTCCAAATCTTACTTATGTTCAAAGATATCGACTCTTCTGTCGCCTTCGTTCTTGCCTGTGGAGCCTTCGGAGCCTTTGACCATTTCTACGAGTTTGGAAGCGTCAACGCCTTTGGAGACGGCATAGTCTCTGACAGCTTTGATGCGTCTGGATGCGAGGTTTTCGTTGTAGTCAGCGGAGCCTGTGGCATCGGTGCGGCCTACGAGTTTGAAGACGTGGCCTGTTTCCTTGGCTTCTTTGACGAATGCATCGAGGTTGATTTTCTGTGCCGGGATGATGTCGGAGGAGTCTTCGTTGAAGAGGACGCTATTGAAATAGTAGTCGTTTTCCGGTGCTGCGACTGGTGTATCAGCCGGGACCTGGACGGTCGTTTCTGCGCCGGCATTGTTTGTAGTGGTGACTACGGCTGCCGGGGTTTCGGATTTCTGGACAGTGGAGACTGTGGATACTCTTTCTTCCTGGTTGGCTCTTGCATAAGCGGAGTCGTCGATCATGCCATTTGTTCCGGTGCCATATTCATTGGAGCCGCCGAAGCGGTAGGATACGCCTGCCATGAAGCCTTTATAGGAGACGTTGTTGTCGTCATTTCCTTTGGTATTCAGGTAATGGTAGCCTGCGTTCAGGTCAAGGTCTTCATCGATAGCGAGGTCGACGCCTGCTTCCCACATGGTGGTCTGCTCGGTGCCGAGGGCGCCTTTGGCATAGACGTCAAGGCCGTCGGTCAGCCGATGACGGGCAATGAGGCCTAACTGGGCTACGTTGTTTGTACGGTCGGAAGAGCCGAATACGCGGTCCGGGAAGTCGGACATATGTATGCGGTTCCAGCCGCCGAAGGCTGCCACTTCCGGATTGATGGAGTAGAGAGCATTCAGTTCGTTCATATTTCCGCCGGTGTGGTCGGTGGAAAGGCCTGTGTACTGGTACTGAGCAGCCCATTTGTCATTGATGCCGTATGTCAGGCCGCCGGTGAAGTTCCATTCGCCGTCGGATTTATAGCCATTGGATTTCGCGGATGCGTCCCACATGCCTACGTTGATTTCAGTCTGTCCCTTCTGGTACGTCGTCAGAGGAGATGCGTATGCTGCGCTGGAAACTGCTGCCAGTGCGATCATAGCCGCAATAATTTTCTTCATAAGTTTCACCTCTCGCAATCAATCATTTCAATAATTTCAAAGTTTCTATTCCTAGTATCTATTCCATTATACCATAATGAAAAGAAGCGGTTAAGGACGTGATTCTTCTTATCCTCCTTCCGCTTCTTTTTTATGGCCTGCCTTAATTTGTACCTGCGGTAAAATGGGCGTTTCTGCTTCCTTCTTATCAAGGAAATCAGAAATACGCTGCTATTTTATGCGTTCCTTTTATTACTTGTCAGAGGGGAGCATCATGTCCTGCATTTCCTCGATCATGCCGACGGAGCCGCTTTCGATCAGCTTCCTGAATTCTTCGAGCTGATCCTTGATTTCCTTCGACATTTCAGGGAACTTCGGCGCGATGTCCTTCAGTGCCTTGATGACGATCTGGGCGACGACGTAGCGAGTGTACCATTTCTGGTCAGCCGGGACGATGTACCATGGCGCCTCTTTCAGGGAGGTTTCGGAAATCATTTCGCTGTACAGTTCCTGGTAACGGTCCCAGTAGCGGCGTTCGTTGATATCTGCCATGGAAAATTTCCAGTTCTTCTGCTTGTTGAGGATTCGTTCGGCCAGGCGGTCGCGCTGTTCATCCTTCGATACGTGCAGGAAAATCTTGACGATTGGGAAGCCGTTTTCATTCAGGTACGTTTCCCAGTCGCGGATCTGACGGTAGCGTATATCCCAGATATCCTTGCTGATGAGGTTCTTCGGCATCTTGCCCTGCTCGATCAGATTATGGACGCGGGAAACGATGACGTCTTCATAGTGGGAACGGTTGAATACGCCGATATCCCCGCGGCGTGGAAGGGCTTTGTTAATGCGCCACATGTAATCGTGGTCCTTTTCCTCTTCGGTCGGCTGCTTGAAGGAAACGACGTGGACCCCGTTCGGATCGAGATGAGAGAATACGTGCTTGATTGTGCTGTCCTTGCCGGCAGCGTCCATCGCCTGCAGGACGATGATGAGCCCGTAAGTGCTCTGCGCGAAAAGCTTCGCCTGCAACAGGCTGATTTCATCAAGTGCCTGCGGGAATGCATAGTTCTTCACGGCACTCTTGTCCACATCCTGATCGCAGTACGTGGCGAACTTCTTAAGGTTGATCGTATCGCCTTCCTTGACGCGGTATCTATCGATGTCAATTTTTATTTTCGCATCCTTGTAGTCTTTTACGTCTTTGATTTCTTTGACATCATTTACTTCGGTCTTTCCTTTTGTCTCGTTCTCCATGACAGGTTTCCCCTTTACATTTTATTTTGTTGTTTTAGTTTTCCTTGTTTTCCTTCGATGCCTTCTCGGAAAGCGTCGTCTGGATTTCTGCCAGTTCCTTCACGTCCACCTGGGCGATGAGCTTCTTGAACGTTTCCAGCTGCTTCTGTACTTCCGGATCCAGCTTCGGGAACTGCGGATCGATTTTCTTCAGCGCCTGCAGCGTGATGAGGGCGACGATGTAGCGTGTGTACCACTTCTGGTCTGCCGGTATGATGAACCATGGCGAAATGTCTTTCGACGTCTTCGAAATCATTTCCTCATACAGCTCCTGATAGCGGTCCCAGTACTGCCTTTCATTGATATCCGACATCGAGAATTTCCAGTTTTTCTGCTGGTTCACGATACGGTCGATCAGGCGCTTCTGCTGCTCTTCCTTCGATACATGGAGGAAAATCTTGATCATCATGAACCCGTTCTGACGAAGGTACTTCTCCCAGTTATTGATCTGCTCGTAGCGTTCTTCCCAGATATTCTTATTCACCAGATTCTGTGGCAGCTGGCCCTGATGGACCAGGTCATGGATGCGCGTCACGATGACATCCTCATACTGCGAACGGTTGAAAATCCCGATATCCCCGCGTTCCGGCAGCGCCTTATTGATACGCCACATGTAATCGTGGTCTTTTTCCTCCGTAGTCGGCTGCTTGAAGGAAACCACCTTCACACCGCCAGGATTCAAACTTGCAAAGACATGATTGATCGTACCGTCCTTGCCGGCCGCATCCATCGCCTGGAGCACGACCACGAGCCCGTACGTATTCTGCGCGTACAATTTCTCCTGCAGATCCTTGAGCTTTTCGATCACCTGCGGGAAATACAGATTCTTCACCTGAGACTTGTCTATAGAAACATCGCACTTCGTGCTGTATTTCTTCAGATTGACCTTTTCGCCTTCCTTGACCATGTAACGGGTAACGTCTACCTTGCCGTCCTTGATTTCATCAGCCAAAGGAAATCCCCCCTTTCGGAATTCATTCCAACAAATGCATATATATATTATAATTCATAACATAGAAAGAGTTAATAGAATCTAAACGAATTATAACAAATTAGAATAAGACAATTGTTTTCAATACCTTTCGGTAAACCTTGTGCCAAATGCGGAAAGTCATAATCCGGGAAATTTATAGTATAATGGAAGAAAGAAATCATCGAAGGAGGGCATCATGGAAGAAAACCATAAAGACAAAGGCAAACGATATAAAGTCATGGCCGGCATCGACCAGGTCTTCTCCGACTCCTTCACCAGCAAGAAAATCTTCGGAAATGACGGCTTCCAGTTCTTCCTCTTCCAGAAACGGTGGAAGAACATCGTCGGCGACATGCTCGCCAAGGAATCCTACATCAAAAGCTGGAAAGACGACACCCTGGTCATCGCCGTCACGAACTCCGTCTTCCTCCAGCACCTCTTCATGATGAAAGGCGACCTTTTGAAACGCCTCTCCGAAGACGAATTCGGGAAACGATTCAAAGACATCCGCTTCATCGCAGGCCCCAGGCAGAAAAAGGAAAAAGCCTACTCGACTTTGGATCCCGTCAACCATAAAATCGAAGAAGAGCAGAAAATGTACAGCCAGGACCTCAACGAAGGCGAGGAAAAATGGATTGAAAACTGGGTCGAAGGCCACGTCGGAAACGACAAACTGAAGCAGCCCTTCCAGGACCTCATGACAGAAGTCCTCAAAATCAGGAAAGGCGAAGCCGCCGCCGGCTACAAACCCTGCGCCTGGTGCGGAGCTCTCTTCGACCAGAAGGACAAGAACCAGAAACTCTGCCCCAACTGTCAGAGAATCTTCGACAGGAATATCAAACACAGAGCCGTCCTCCTCCTCAAGAAATACCCCCACTACACCTTCCAGCAAGTCCGCTCCATCATCGGCTGCGGCTACAGCGAATACGAAGAAGCCAGAGATATCCTCATCCACAGATACAAAGAAAACATATTCCAGAAACACAGCGGAGCCGAAGAAAAGAGAAAACTCCTCGCCCTCCTCATCCACAAACCCATCAACGAAATCTCAGAACAGGAAGCAGAAAACATCCTCCAGCACATGCCTGAGAAAAAATGGGACTGAAAAAAGAAAATCAAGGAGCTATGACAAAATGTACAATCATCTCGTCACAGCTCCTTTTTTTATTGGGATATTTCATTAACGGATTATCTAACAAATGTATTTATTGGTTCTGTCTGAAAACCTCAAAACCTCGCTTTGCTCGAGAACTACTGTATTCCCTGGCTTCGCCAGGACCTTCTCCTTCGGAGCAAGGTTAACACCCTTAAACCTCGCTTCGCTCGAGAAAAGGAAGAAGCAACGTTTTAACGGATTTTGTCACAGCCCCTTTCAATTGTTTCACGTGAAACAATTTTTAGAAAAGAGGAAGCAAAATGTTTCACGTGAAACATTTTTGGGATAGATAAAGGGAGGAAGAAAAAGGGAAACAGCACCAGCGGCAAAAGCTGTCCCCGTTAGGGGAAAGCTTTTGCCGAGCCTGCGAGGCGAAAGGGGTTCATTTAATCCTTCTATCTCAGCAGCCTTGATTTGAAGGAAGAAAAGCAAAACCCGTACAACCTCGCTCTGCTCGAAGAACCTTTTTGTATTTTAAAACTCAATGAATACTGCACCCCTTTCCTGGCAACAGTTAAAAGATTGGCCGGTACCCCTTCCCCGCTGGGGCAGGTCAAAGTCCTCCGCTTCGTTACTGATGGATAATATCGAATGAGCGTTTTACAGTTTTCATTTATAATATCGGAACTCGTCGGTACGAAAGGTTTTAACCTGCCCGTCGGGGTGGATCCAGACTATCCTTGATACTGACGCTGGTGAAAGGGGTGAAGTTCCACGCGGTTTTATCGCGGTTTTCTGGTGTCGTCAGCGTAGTCTGACAACGAAAAAAGGACTCTCGATGAGTCCTTTTTTCGTACCCTTATACTCTTCTATCTTTCCCTCATTCCTTCCCCACTTCGATAATCTTCGCCTTATGGTCGAAGGGCACGTCGGTGCCTGTGACCATGGTCTGTATATTTCTTGTTTCGAGGAAGTTCATGAGGGCTTTTCTTCTTTTGCCGTCCAGCTCGCTTCCGATGTCGTCCAAAAGGAGGACGGGGTATTCGCTGGTTTCTTCTTTGATGTATTCCATCTCGGAGAGTTTCATGGCGAGGATGGCTGTCCGCTGCTGGCCCTGGGAGCCGTAGATGGAGATGTCCATGCCGTTCATGAAGAAGGTAAGGTCGTCTCTGTGCGGGCCTACGGAGGTGTGGCAGAATTTGGCGTCTTCTTCGCGGTAGGCAGCGAGGCGTTCGAGAAACCATTCTTCGTCGAATCTCGGCTCGTCGGATCCGGCTTGTTTGTAGCGGATTTCGAGGTTTTCCCTGTTTCCTGTAAGGGCGGATTCCATATCGGGGACGGTACCGTTCATCTTTTTCACGGTTTCAAGGCGTTTCCTCACGATGTAGGCGGCGCATTTCCCGATCTGTTCGTCCCAGATGTCGGTATCCGGGATGATGCCTGTCATCCTGGCGTTCCTGAAGGCTGCGTTTCTTTGCTGGACGGCTCTGGTGTAGCGGAGGAGTTCGGCATAGTAGCGCGGGGAGACCTGGGAGATTTCCATATCAAGGAAGCGCCTCCTGAAAACGGGGGCGCCTTTGATGAGCTGGAGTTCGTCAGGGGTGAAGATGACGGTGCGGAAGAGGCCCATGAGGTCTTTTTTACGGACAGGGTTGTCGTTGAAGAAGATTTTCTTGCCCTGGTTCCTCGTCAGTTTCACTTTGATGGTATGCGAGACGTCGCGGATGGTGAAGTCGAGGAGGATGGTGCCTTCCTCGTCCCCCAGCCGGATCATTTCGTTGTCGTTTCCCGTGCGGAAGGATTTCCCTATGGAGGCGTAATAGACCGCCTCGATCAGGTTCGTCTTCCCGCTGCCGTTTTCGCCCGTGAAGATAGTGAGTCCTTCATCCGGCAGGATGGTCGTATCCTCCATATTGCGGATCTGGATCAGCCGGAATTTCACGCACTTCATGGCTAGGCTCCGGTCAGCTTGTATTCGTCGCCGTCGATCTTGAGCATGTCTCCGGCGCGAAGCTTCTTTCTCTTTTCGGTGACCTTCTTTCCGTTCAGTGTGATCTTGTGCGCTTCAAGGTAGGCGCCGGTCTCCCCGCCCGAGCTGATCCGGTCCGTCTTTTTCAGGAACTGGTCAAGCTGGATGAAGTCTCCGTAAATCTGTATTTCTTCCATTAGTTTCTTCCTCTCATCGGGGTGACGACGTAGCGGTATGTCTTGTCGTCCTGCTGTTCCACGAGCATCGGGCCGCTCTTCAGGAGATGCAGCGTGATTGTTTCGCCCTTGGAATGCTTCAATATATCCTCTATATAACTGCAGTTGAATGTGATGTCGATATCATCGCCTTCAAGCTTGACGGGGATCGCCGTATCGGAGCGTCCGATTTCCGGATCTTCTTCGAAGACTTCGAGCACGCCCTGCTTGAAATGGAAATTGATCGTATTGTAGTTCACGTCGCGGGAAATCGGGCTGACAAAGCGGACGGCTTCGGCAAAGTCGTGGAGATTCAGTTCCGCATGGGCATCAAAGGACTGCGGGATGACTCTCTGGTATTCCGGATATTCGCCGTTGATCAGGTTGCTGATAAAGTACGTGCTGCCGATGGTGAATGCGACATGGTTCTTGGACCAGGAAATTTCCATCTTTTCCTCTTCCCCGTCCGGCAAAAGGCGGATGACGTCGGAAAGGATGCCGGCAGGAACGATGATTCTGCCAGCGGCTGTGACCGGTTCATCCAGGGAGATTTCCTTGGTAGCCAGGCGGTGCGTGTTGGTAGCGGCCATGGCGAAGAGAGAATCATGGATTTCAAAAAGTACGCCTGTAAAGAAAGGCTTCTGTTTATCAGTGGCTGCTGCAAACTGGACGAGGCTGACCATGTCAGCGAAATCCTTGCAGCGGATGACTGCATGATTCTGATGATCCATTTCCTCGACTTCCGGGAAATCCTGGGAATTCCTGACAGGGAACTTCGAGAAGTAGGATCCGCTCTTAAAGGAAACGGTATTTTCTCCTTTACCCATTTCCATGACGATATCCCCTGATGGCATCATGCGAAGTGTACTCTGCAGCTGGGGCGCAGCAATGACTGCAACGCCGTCTTCAAAAATGTCTGCGCTGCAGGTCGTTTTTATGCCGATTGTGTAATCGTTTGCCTGGAATTCGACAATGCCATTGGCAGCAGAAATGAAAAAGCCATTGTTGGTGATGGAATTGATTTTTGTCTGTGCTGCGCGCTGGACTCGGTCGAGGGCGCTCGTCAGCTCGTTTTTGTTGAATGTGACCTTCATGGCAGCTCCTTAATAAATATGACTAATAATATAAGAGAGTAGTAGCAGGCGTAGTAGTACGCTGTGAATAAGTGAATAACTTTGTGACTATCTAGATTTTATCGATTTTGAGCCTTTGTGAAAACCCGGTGAATAACTTTTTTTCTTCTTCACACATTTCACAGATTTCCGGGGGTCTGGATTTATCCACAGTTTATGCACTGTTTTTTACCCTCTGCGGCCCGTGTTTCTTCACAATACTTTATATAGAGGCAGCTCTTACCTTTTCAGCTGCTTGGTAAGTTCATCGATGACGGCCTTCGTGCTCTGATCGCGTTTGATTTCCTTTTCCACGCGTTCGCAGGCATAGACGACTGTCGTGTGATCCTTTCTTTTGAACTTGTCACGGAGTGCCGGGAAAGAAATGCCCGGGATCAGGTTTCTGGCCAGGTACATGGAAATCTGTCTTGGAACGACATATTTTTTCGGACGCGCATTGCTGAGGACCTGTTCCTTCGTCACGCCGTAGCGGTCGCAGACTTTGTCGATGATGATATCGACCGTCAGCGTATTGCCGCCGTCGAGCGGGATCTTGTCTTTCAGTGCTTCCATGGCAAAAGGCAGTGTGATCGGCTTCTCTTTGATGCGGGCTATCATGACCAGGCTGTTGAAAGCGCCTTCCAGCTCACGGACATTCGTATTGATGTGGCTTGCAATGTAATCGACGACTTCATCCGGCAGATTGATACCCTGCTTTTCAGCGCGGTTCTTCAGGATGATGCTGCAGATTTCATAGTCAGGCGGGGAAATCGGAGCGACAAGGCCGCTCGAGAAACGGCTCTGCAGGCGGTCTTCGAGCTTTTCAATATCCGATGGCGTACGGTCGCTCGTCATGATGATGTTCTTCTTCTTGTCGAAGAGTTCATTGAACGTGTTGAAGATTTCCATCTTCGTCGAGTCCCTCGAGCCGAAGAACTGGACATCGTCAATCAGAAGGAAGTCCGGATTTCTGTACTTCTGGCGGAAGTCATTCGTCGCATGGCGCTGGATGGCATCGATCAGCTCATTCGTGAACGTTTCACTGGACACGAAAAGAACGGAAAGCTCCGGCTTGTATTCATGGATGTAATTGCAGATCGCATGCAGAAGATGCGTCTTGCCAAGGCCGGATGGGCCGTAAATGAAGAGCGGATTCATATTTGTATCCGTCAGCTTTGGATTGACCGCAGCCTGTGCGACGGCCAGGGCCGCCGAATACGCTACGTCATTGCACCCGCCGTGGACGAATGTCTCGAACGTGTACTCCTCATTGATGGGATTTGACTGGAAAACCTTCGCTTTTTTCGCTTCCGGCTTCTTCGGTTCTTCGAAAAGGGAGCCCTGAGCGACATCCTGGATGCTCGGAAGAGCGACCTCGTCGGCCGACTTCGGCTTCAGATTTGTGAAATCCGGAGGCGCTGCTTCTTCCGGGAACGGATCGGCTGCCTTGCTTTCCATCACGGGAGCAGGCTCATTCCCTTCCGGAAATGGCGAAGGGATGCCCCCTTCGGGGAACGGTGCCGGAGAAGGAGCAGGCGGGACAACATTGCGGGCCTTTTCCCTTTCCATATCCTTGGCAGGAGCATGGGCGGAAACGGGACCCGGGCCGTCATTCGGCGTTATTTTTGGAGGACGGTAGTTATCTACTTGTATTGTGATCTGCTGATTCTTCGTTTTAAGAATGTAACTCTCCAGTTTTCTGGAATACACATTGGCCAGCCATGCGACCTGGTACTTCGGCAGTGTGTGGTCCGTGGAAATCGTCAGTACCGAGCCTGAAAGTGAGACAGGGTACAAGTGGAGTTCAAACATTTCTGAATACTCGGAATCATTCGACTTAATATAAGTAACTAAATCCTCCCAGAGTGAAAATAGATCCATATAAAAACCTCATATGTTGACAGTTGTGATTAACCTTGTGAAAAAAATGTGAATTCTGGTGAATAAATCAAGAAATAAAAGTCCGATCAATTCGATATTATCGAAGGAAAATGCACTTGAACAACTCTGTGCAAAAGTGATTAACCTTGTGAATAACTTTATTCTATCATCTATCGGCTCCCTTGTACATTCACAAGATATAGAGAAAAAAGAATATGACAGTACCATAAATTGTGCCTCCTAAGGCGAACATTTAGTCGTAAAAGTCCGAAAAATCCCGCTGCTGCAAGCGATTTCCCTACTTATTAAAGTATAAATTTACAAAGCAGTAAGAAAGCTGTTATACTGGCAGTGAATGCCTCCCCTCCGAGTCACAAACTGCTGCGGGAGATAAGTCAGCGAAAGGAAAGAAGTCATGAAACGTCCACAGAAAGTCACCCGGGAAGACAGGCTGAGCCAGTACGCTCGCAAGATGTACGAAAAAGAAAAAATCGGGAAACAATGGGAAGAAGAACTCCCGGAAGACAAGAAAAAGAACGGAAAGAAAATCAGGACCATCCTGAACCGCCGCCTCCGTCATGACAAAAACCTTGAAGTACCCGCTGACGGCGGCGCTTACAGGAAGGAAGCGGAGTGGAGAGAATAACTCCGCAAGCAAGGAGGAAAAAATGGATAAAGACAGAATACTCGCACTGGACACGGAAACCACCGGAGTCGGCCCCAATGCCGAGATCCTGCAGCTCTCCGTCATTGACGGCGAAGGCGCTATGCGGATGAATCAATATTTCCGTCCGAAGAAAAACTCGTCATGGCCCGAAGCCGAGAAAGTGAACCACATCTCCCCTGCCATGGTCAGCAAATGTCCCTTCATCCTGGACCATAAGGAAGAAATCCAGGAAATGCTCGGCAATGCAGAGGCCATCGTCGGATACAACCTTCCCTTCGACGTGCAGATGCTCCTCCAGAGCGGCCTTACCCTGCCCGATCCAAAGAAAACCATCTACATCGACATCATGCCCCCCTTCTCCGAAAAATACGGCGAACGCGATCCCTTCACAGGAAACATCCGCTGGCAGAAACTCATCACGTGCGCCAAACACTACGGCTACGACGGAGAAGGCTGGCACGACAGCCTCGCCGACACGAAAGCGACCATCTACTGCTTCTGGAAAATGATCGAAGACGGGACCCTGAAGCTCGATAAAAAAGCAGAAGAAAGAAGCGTGAAAATAGCCTTGGGCAATACAAGACAGAAAAAGAAATACTACGTCGTCAAACGCGGCAGGAACCCCGGCGTCTACTACACCTGGGACGACTGCAAGAAAGAAGTCCAGGGCTTCAACGGCGCCGTTTACAAAAGCTTCGTCACCAAGGAAGATGCCGAAGCATGGTACGGAAAACCCGTCAAAGAAGCACCGAAAATCGTAAAACCCGCCGGCACGGCTGCTTCTGCCGGAGCACCCGCTGCGGCGAAATCCTCGGCAAAAGGAGCCAAGGACATCGCAGAAGCAGAAAAGACATTCCCGGCCAAAGCCAAGAAACTCGGACCAGCCTTGAAAGCCGGCTTCAGAGTCCCTGATACCCTCACCATCTACACCGACGGCTCCTGCCTCTCCAACCCGGACGGCCCCGGAGGCTTCGCTGCCGTATTCCTCACAGAAGAAGGAGAAGCCTTCCTCCACCTGACCGGCGGCGAACCAGGCACCACCAACAACAGAATGGAACTCCGCGCTGCCTACGAAGCCCTCAAATGGATCAGCCAGGACGGCAAGAGAAGACAAATCACCTTCTGCACCGACAGCAAGTACCTCCAGAGAGCCATCACCCAGAGATGGCTGAACAACTGGAAAAGAAACGGCTGGATCACAACCAAAGGCACCCCCGTCCTGAACCAGGACCTCTGGAAAGGAATAGACGCCTTCCTCACCTCCCACGCCCTTTCCTTCGAATGGACAAAAGGCCACGCCGGCGCACAGTACAACGAACTCTGCGACCAGCTCGCCAAAGCCGAAGCCTCCCGCTTCCAGTAGTCCTATATAAATAATCGAAAAAAGGTATAGGAAAAATCCGGAGAAAATAAAAAAATTTTCCCGCTCTTTGAAAAAAGAGCGGGATTTTTTGATGGTGAGGGGAAGTGGAAAGAAAAAAAACTTATATAATTAATATCATTGTATTATATTAAATGCCTCTTAAAATTCATATTGGCGAATTTTAAGAGGCATTTATTGAAGAAGTGTATAAACTGGCGGATTTAGAAAGTGTTTAATTTCGATTTGCAATTTTAAAAAATTTATCTTATATCTAAAAACGTATAGAAATGATATTTTGTTTATCTTTTAAGGGGTTGAAAATAATGATTATCCTAGCTTTCTTACTCTTTCTCTTCTGTGTGATAATGCTTTTAATATCTATCATAAAACCTAAATGGGGAACATTGGAAAAAGACCAGAGTTGAAAAGAAAACAAATTTGTTTATTTTACCTGGCGATGTGTTTTGTGTCTCTGTTTCTAATGGTTAAAGCTACACCAGATGATGCGATGTTATCGCAACAAAGTGGAATATCTGAAATGAGTAGAGCAGATAAAGAATATGCTTCTAAAAATGTTTTCTGTAAAAAGTTTGGGATTTCTGTTGACGATGCAAAAAATATTGAAGCAGCATAATTCTATTGGTGTTGAATCAGTAACAGATGCAACTAAAGATGAAAAAGGCATGTATTCTTTAAATGTTACTGCGAAAGGTGGTTATACACATTTATTTTTAGACAAAGATAATAAAGTCGAAACTATTAAATTAAAAGAAATCATTATGTATAAAGATGGACAAGCCGTACATCAACCTAGCGATTATGTATTAAGTGTTAGTGAAGAAAATCAAATGGAAAGACAAGCCAAAGAAATGGTCAAAAAGGTATTAAAGGCTCCAACAACAGCTGAATTTGATTATAAAACATTCAGATACTTTAAATTAAATGGTATTGGAACCATTATTGGAACGGTAGACTCTCAAAATAGTTTTGGAGCAATGATTCGTTCAAATTTCAAGGTTCAATTTGATTGCAATGACAATATGAAACCAATTCATATGAGTTTTGAGGGCAATGAAATATTCTAATCCTAATTGACTGATTTTATCCCATTGCATATATTTTTCTAATCTTGTAAAATATCTGTACAAGGAAAAACGGCAACGTTTTGCAGGACTCTCATTTTCGGATGGGGGTCCTGATTTTTTTATTTGGAAAATCATCCATTCCCAGCTCTTTCCCCTGAATATGGTAAGATGTAAGCAAATGGTTAATCGTTACGTGTAAAATCAGCGCTTTCCCTGGAGGGCTTATGAGCAATTTTTCTTTTCTTGTTTATCGTTCGTCGGATGAGGATGTCTCTGTCAATGCTATTGTCAAGGATGAGTCTGTCTGGCTATCACAGAAGGCTATGGCGGAGTTGTTTGGTGTCAGCAAATCGACGATCAGCAGGCATTTGAAAAATATTTTTGATGAGGGTGAGCTATCGAAGGAAGCAACTGTTGCAAATTTTGCAACAGTTCAAATGGAAGAGATGTGAAAATCTTAAAACCACGCTTTACTCAATGTAAGTAACCCTTTTCAGCAAAAAATTTAATGTAGTAAATTAGAAAAACCAGTTGTTGCAAAAATTGCAACAACCACTCTTCAAGGAAAATAAAAAATCCAACAAAAAAGAAACCGCTCAACCCGAAGCGGTTTCTTTTTTATACCTTATATCTTTTTCCTTATTTCCTTACTTATTCTTTCCCCATGATTTCTTTGGCGATGACGTAGCCTTCGGTGTAGTTATGGCCGAGGTTGAGGCCGAAGATGTCGAGCGGGTAGTCGATGCTGCCGTAGAAGTTGCCGGCGAGGTTGCCTGCGGCGTAGAGGCCCGGGATCGGGTTGTCGTCTTTATCCAGGCACTGCATCTTTTCGTTGATGACGACGCCGGAGCAGCCTACGGTGAAGCGGATGTGGCGGTGTACGCCGTAGAACGGTCCGACTTCGACGGGGCAGAGTTTCTCTGCCGGGACGCCCATTTCTGTATCTTTTCCTGCTTTGGCCATTTCGTTGTAGTGTTTGACAGTTTCAAGGAAAGCAGGGATGTCTTTGATGCGGAGCTTTTTGGCGAGTTCTTCGAGGGTGTCTGCTTTGTAGGTGTCGATGAGGTCTTTCATGACGCCTTTGTGTTCGGAGTCTTCTTCCGGCATCCAGTTCTTGAGGGATTCGGGATCGTCGACGGTCGTGCCGATTTTCTTGGCCTGGTCTACGTAGCGGGAGTCGAAGATCTGGCAGTAGTGGCCGCTGTCTTCGGCGAAGGTGAGGTAGCAGTTCATGAGTTCCATGCCGACGGTTTCATCGCAGAAGCGTCTGCCGTTCAGTTTCACGCGCAGGTACGGGGCGCTCATAAGGGAGGTCGGGCCGGAATCCATGTCGTGGGCCATCTTGGTGTGGCCGACGTTTTCCATGCGGCCGCCTGCCCAGACGATCATCTTGTGGCCGTCGCCGCTTCTGCCTGTTCTCTTCAGGGCGAAGTTCGTCATATCCGGGAGGTAGTAGTCCATCATGGACTTATCATTCGCATAGTCGCCTGTGGCAACTACGACGCCTTTCCTGGCTTTGAAGAGGATGTGTTTTCCTTCATGCTCGCCGATGACGCCTGTCACTCTGCCGTCTGCGCCCTGATCGAGCATGACAGCCGGGGTTTCGTAGAAAATGTCGACGCCCTTCTTCTCAGCCAGTTTGCACATGGCCTTCATGGCAGCGCCGGTGTCGTATGGTTTCGGCCCGAAGACGCAGGTCGTGAATTCGATATGCCAGCCGGTTCTCTTCAGGAGTCCTGCATGGGCATTCGTTCCCATATCGACGACCTGGGCGCCTGCTTCCTTGCCCTTTTCAATCGTCCAGAGAACGGCCTCGCCGGATTTCTTGGCCCACATATCGAGAAGCTCCCTCTTGGCCCTGTGGCCGGAAGCAGCTTCGAGCATGGAAACGCACTTTTCCACGTCGACAGGATCGCTCTTGTCCGTCAGGATGCCTGCGCCGAAGTTTCCGCACGCAGCCGCTTCCTTTTCCTTCTGGAGAATGGCGACCTTCGCGCCCAGCTCCGCTGCCTTCAAAGCACACGGAACGCCCGGAGAACCTGCGCCGATGACGACGATGTCGTACTCCTTCGTATCCGCAATATCCGTAATCGGATCCGGCTTTTTGAAAAATGATGGAATCTCTTTCATAAGTCTGACCTCCCCTCTCTATAAAAAATGGAATAGTACTATATGGTATTATCTTTCTATATCTATTATAGTCTTTATAGAGAGGTCAATCCATGGACATAAGATAGAAATTATCCTATTTCTTGCTTTTCAGCATACATGTTTTTTATGGAATGCAGGAAAAAGAAAAATCCTTTTTTGCGCACGAAAAAAGACAGCGGAATCCGCTGTCTTCATTGCTGGTGACCCAAGAGAGATTCGAACTCCCGACACCTTGATTCGTAGTCAAGTGCTCTATCCAGCTGAGCTATTGGGCCAAATTGGCAGGGGCAGAGGGACTCAAACCCCCAACCTACGGTTTTGGAGACCGTTGCTCTATCAATTGCGCTATGCCCCTGTGTCTCAGATTTTCTCAACCATATGACTTAAATATAATAACAAACGGAAAGCAAAAATGCAAGGGGGTGTAAAATTATTTTTACAAAATTGCTCCAAGGCGCAGGAGAAGGGAGGAAATCCGCACATGACCGCCCCTCGGCGATTTTTTCCTTAATATTTGTTATAATATAGGAAATTTCTTTGACTCGCCTTCCCAGACGGGGAAGGTGCCTATATAAGTTCAAAACAAAACCATTGATTTTTCATTCCTCATCGCAAGCTGCCCCCAACGGAGGGAAGTGCCCGAAGGGCGAAAGGGGTGCAGTTTCTAAAAAGGGGCGGATAGGGTTGATTTCTCGACGGCTGTGCCCTGGTTGTATGGTTTTCAAAAGGTGCAGTTTCTAAGAATAGGCTTGATTTCCTAGAGCTGTGCCTTGGTTATATATTTTCCTTCCTTTCGGTTTTCTGGTAATTCTTATCCGGAGGTTCTTATGGAAGAAGTGCGTGCGCCGACGGCGGAGGCGGCTCTGCGGCGGATCCTTACCACGGCGGTCCGCGAGCGCGTAAGTGATGTGCATATCGAGCCGCAGGAGTCTTTCATCCGCGTGCGTTTCAGGCGGGACGGGATTCTGTACGACCGCTTCACGATGATGCTTGCGATGAAGAAGCCGATATCCGTGCGCGCCAAGGTCGTCGGGAGCATGGACATCGCCGAGAGCCGGCTGCCGCAGGACGGGTCGTATTCGGAAACCGTGGACGGCGTTTCCTATGATTTCCGCATTTCCACGCTGCCCTCCCTCTACGGCGAGACGATCGTCATCCGCATTCTCTCTGGGAAGGTAGATTTCATAGAGAATAACCATCTCGGGATGATGGATGTCCAGGAAAAGCTTTTCATGAAGTGCCTTAGAAGGAAAGCAGGGATGATTCTCACGACCGGGCCGACCGGTTCGGGAAAGACGTCGACGCTCTATGCGGCGCTCCGGCTCCTGAATGACCCTTCGGTGAATATCATCTCGATCGAGGATCCCGTGGAGTACCGGATCGAGGGCGTGACGCAGATCCAGGCGAATAAAAAAGCAGGGCTCACCTTCGAAAAAGGCCTCCGCTCAATCGTCCGCCAGGATCCGGATATTCTGATGGTCGGGGAAATCCGCGACAGGGAGACGGCGGAAATCGCCGTACATGCCGCGCTGACGGGACACCTCGTCCTGTCGACGCTTCACACGGTGAATGCAGCGTCCGCGCCGCTCCGTTTGATGGACATGGGTATCGCTCCCTACCTTCTGGCGGATTCGCTCTCCCTGATTATTTCCCAGCGCATCCCCGGGCGCCTCTGCCCGCATTGCAAAAGGAAAGTCACGCTGACGGAGGAAAAATTCGCCGACCTTTCCCTCCCGCAGGAATTTCTGGGAGAGACGGTCATGGATGCAGAAGGCTGCGAGGAATGCCATGGGAGCGGCATCGCAGGGCGAATCGGCGCCTTTGAAATGATTGAAATCGGACGGGAAGAGCGGCAGATCATCCGCGGGGGCTTCTCGGCCGACAAACTGCAGGAAAGAATGAGAGCGCAGGGCCAGCCCGATATGGGCGCGGCGGCGCTTCGCGAGCTCCGGAAAGGCTGGATTTCAGCAAGATCAGCCTCCCAGGTCATCGCGGGAGAGGACTGAGCAAATTGGATATAGAAAAACTCATGCAGACGTATCCGAATCTGACGGATGTGCACGCCACGCAGGATGAACCGCTGATGATCCGCGCAGGCGGCGCGCTGAAAAAGCTTCGCGAGACGGCTGGAGAAGATTTCTTCACGGCGCTTTTCACGTCCTACGTCAATGAAGACAGAATGACTGCATACAAAAAAGAAGGCGCGCTCGATACTGCCTTTTCCCTGGGAAATACCCGCTTCCGCCTCCATATTTACAAGAGCGGAGGGAAACCGGCCGCCGCGATCCGCGTCCTGCCCGAGCTCTCCGCACTCCCTGCCGACCCCGACAAGGCTTTCTTGGACAAACTCTCTGCCCTTGAGCACGGCCTTGTCCTCATCACAGGCCCCTCGGGAAGCGGCAAGAGCACGACGCTCGCGCACATTCTCCTGACAGCCGTGGCCAAGCGCCCCTGCCATATCGTCACCCTCGAAGACCCCGTCGAATACGTCATTTCCTCTGACAAAGCCCTCGTCCACCAGAGGGAAATCGGAGAAGACACGCCGAGCTTTGCCGAAGGCGTCATCGAGTCCCTAAGGGAGGACCCCGACATCATCGCTGTGGGAGAAATGCGCGACGCCGCCACCATCGAAGCTGCCCTGACCGCGGCCGAGACAGGCCACCTCGTCTTTGCCACCCTCCACACCACACGTGCCAAAGACGCATGCACGCGCATCATCCACGCATTTCCTTCCACGAGGGAAAACGAAATCCGGAGCATCCTTTCCTCCTGCCTGCAGCACGTCCTCACGCAGCGCCTCTGCCGGCCGGGCAAGGAAACCTTCCTCATGCGCGAAATCCTGACGAACGTCCCCGCCGTTTCCCACCTCATCCGGGAAGGCAAGGACGAGCAGATCCCGTCGTACATGGAAATGGGCCTCCAGAACATGCGCACCCTGAAGCAGGCAGCGTACGGCCTGAAGAATATCTCCGAAAAAGACAGAGAAAAACTCCTGAAAACCCTCGAATGATTCCCGGCGTAAAGCCGACACAAGATACATATGGAAACATACCTCTACAAAGTCTTCAATACCGAAGGAGCTATGGAAGAAGGCACCATCGGTGCCAGCTCTGGCGGGGATGCCGCGAATGCACTCCGCCTTCGCGGCTTTTCTATTATCTCCCTGACAAAAGAAGCATCGGAAAAGAAAGAAAGACGCAGCTTCCTGAAAAGGAAACCATTCTCCGGAGACGAGACACTCTCCGTCCTTGCCAGCGAATGGAGCGCCCTCCTCAAAGCAGGCCTCACCATCACGGCTACCCTGGCCCTCCTTGAAGAACAGGCGAAAAAACACGAGAAACCTATCCTCTCACGCGCCCGCGAGACTGTCATGGAAGGAAGGACCCTCTGGGAAACGCTCGATGAATCAGGCGCCTTTCCCCGCTTCTTCACCGCCTTGATTCAGGTCGGAGAAATGACAGGCACGCTCCCCGAAGAACTCGACCGCATCGCCGAGCACTACCGGAAGAAAGCAGAATTCAAAAGAAAAGCGGTAAGCGCCCTTGCCTATCCCTGCTTTGTCCTCCTCTTCGCACTGACCGTCCTTCTCACCATCCTGACATTCATCCTCCCCACCTTCGAGACACTCTTCGCCTCCCTGCAGATCACCCTTCCTGCCGGCGCGAGGATTGCTCTGGCCGCCGGGAAATTTCTTCAGGAAACAGGACGCTTCCTCTTCCTTCTGCCGCTTCTCTCGGCCCTCGGTCTTGGTATTTCCTTGAAGACAGAAAAAGGAAGAGAGAAAATAGACGAAATCCTCTACCGCTCCCGCTTCTGCAAACGCCTCCTCCTCATCCGCTTCGCAGCTACACTCTCTGCTTTCCTTGAAAGCGGAAGGACCCTGGGCGACGCCCTTGAAGACTGCAAGGATACCATAGGAAACCGCGAAGCAGAAAGAGCCCTCGAAGCCGTCAAGGAAGAAGTCACCAAAGGAAACGACTTCGCCGAAAGCCTCAAGAAAAGCGGCTTCTCCCTGCCCATCTTCTACCAGCTTACAAGGATCGGCATGGAAAGCGGCGAACTCCCGGACTTCCTCATGAAAGCCGCCGGCCTCATGGAAAGAGAGGCAGAAAGAAAAGCCAGCCGCTTCCGCGCCATCCTAGAACCCGCCATGCTCCTATTAGTAGGCGGCATGACCGCCATCGTCGTATTCTCCGTCATCCTCCCCGTCTTCCACATGGCGGCGAGAGTGTGAAGGGAAAAAAGATAAAACCATAAAACAAGAAAAAACAGAACGCAAGGAAAAAAAACATAAAAATCGCAAAAAAGCTCCCTATGAAGAGAGCTTTTTTGCGTGGGAAAATCAAAACCTTCACAACCGGACTTCGTCTGTTGGTAATCAACCCCTTTCGGCGCATGCGCGCCACTTTCCCCTGACGGGGACAGCTATAGTCTCGCTCCGCTTGCCATTCCTGAGCGTTGATTTTTCAAATCGAAGCGAACTTGTAATCAAATTTCCCTTATTATTTCATTCCTCTATTTCTATTCTTTCCCCATTTTCTATATAATTAAGGAATGTTAAGCAAAGTCTTTTTAAAAAATCGAGCGCAGGAGGTGCGTTAGTATAAAAGCTGTTATTTTTGATATGGACGGGACTCTTTTTGATACGGAGTTTATTTTCCAGAGGATCTGGAATGAGATCGCGGGCGAGATGGGCCTGGTGCTTCCGGATTCTTTCAAATATGAAATCTGCGGGACGAATGGTGCCGTGATGAATGGCGTCATTGAAAAGTACTACCATGTATCTGACGGACAAGTGATCCAGAACGAATGCCGCCGCCGTGTGGATAAGATTTTTGCCCGGTATGTGCCGGAGAAGCCGGGCTGCAGGGAAATCCTTCATTTCTTCCGCGAGCATGGGTATAAAATTGCCATGGGAAGCAGCAGCCGCATTACAAGGATCGAAGGAAATCTGCACCAGACGGGGCTTCGTGATGCCTTCGATGCCATTGCAGGGGGCGATGAAGTCGAGCATGGCAAGCCCGAGCCAGATGTATTTCTTCTGGCGGCCAGCCGCCTTGGTGTCGATCCCAGAGACTGCTACGTCTTCGAGGACAGCCCCAATGGCGTTCGCGCCGGCGTCAAAGCGGGCATGAGAACGATCATGGTTCCTGACCTCATGCCCGTCACTGATGACCTCATCCCCATCGCCTACGGGATTTTCAAGAACCTCTCCGAAGCACAGGAATTTCTGGAGAAGGAAATATAAGGAAAATCAGGACTCAGGAATGACGAGCATCGCGAGTTCCGCATTGGCAAGAACGGCTGTATTACTGCGATGTGCTGAGTCCTGATTTCCTCTCTTATTCCCTATTTCCTTTATATAATAGAAATATATATAGAATAATATATTTCTCCCAATTCCCAAAAAATCACTTCTGTATTATACTTAAGAATGGAAAAGTTTACGAAAGACCGCGGAAGGCGGAATATATGGGAAAGGAGGCGCTGCGATGGCTTTATCGATCAGGGACATTTTGATACTCGACTACTTCGACGGCAAGCCGGTGCATCATAAGATACCGCCGTACAAGCTGAAGATTTACGGCCAGGACGCCAATGACCGGATCGGGATTTTGTATGAGAATGGCTGGATCCGCTACAGCCGGCCGCAGGAGACGGTCAGCATGCTGCCGGACAAAGCACTCTCGGATTTCCTGAAGCGTTACGGTCTCTCCGGCGAAGGCTCGCATGCCGAGCTCACCGGGCGCGTCATTTCCCAGATTCCCGAGTCCGACTATGCCCACGGCGTGCCGAAGATTTACGTCCTCACCAAGGAAGGCAAGGCGGAAATCGGGCATCACATGGCCTACGTCCTGAACGTCCGTGAGAATTACGGCCTGACCGAAGGGGAAATCGGCGAATCGCAGAATACCCTCGCCCAGCGCGGTGAACCATATACCGCCCGGGACATCCTTTACCGCGCCTTCCAGCAGAAAATTTCCCTCTACATCATGGCCGGCGAATGGTCGAAGCTCCGCAACATGTACTACACTGTCGCGAATTTCTACCTGCGTATCAAAGACAACGAAGAAGCCCTGCCGTACCTGTACCTTGTCTTCTTCATGGACATGTCCGGCATGGGAAACAAAAACAACCTCGTCCCGTACGAGAACCTTTTCCCCACGCAGAAGGGCATGATCCTCCTGATGGATGAAATCCGGAAAGATCTCCACTACTCCATGGACGAAGTGAAGACATCCTTCCTTTCCTCCATCGCCCGCATGGCGCCGAGACTGCCATTCTCGTATTTCTCGCCGCAGGTCATGGCCTCCATGCTCCTCGAACGCCTCCGCGGCATCGACTTCAATGGAGCCAGGTACATCGTTCAGAGAAATACCCCGGATCCCTCCGCCAAGTCGTACCACTACGTACCGTACGGAAGAAGCGAAGCCAGGCCCAGATCCTACCACCCGCCCGTCGTGAAACCAAATTTCATGGCCCCGCCGGTCTTAAGGATGCCTACCTTCACCGCGCCCCCGCCCTTCAAGCCGGGCCAGTCCGCCCCGCCGCCAAGCCGCGAGCCCGTGCCAGAGAAGAAAGAAGAGCCTGTTTTAAGAAGAAAACCCGAAAAGAAAAAGGGCATCTTCTCCAAGCTGAAAGATCTGTTTTAGTCGTACTTGAAAAAGACACCATCATTTTGTAAAATAATACTAATGCGTTTGTAGCTCAGCTGGATAGAGCAGCGGTTTCCTAAACCGTGTGTCGGGGGTTCGAATCCCCCCAAGCGCACCAATGGAAATCAGAGCGTTCCCGAAAGGGGGCGCTTTTTTTGCGTGGAGAAATGGAAACTCACTTCGCTCGCCAGTCCTGAGCGGGGATTTTTATTTCTACGAGCGCAGCGAGGTCGTAAGGTTTTCCACGAGCAACGCGAGGTTTAAGGGTGTTTGACCTTGCCTCGTAGAGGAAGGTGTCGCTGAAGGCGACGAATGAAGTTCATTTCCTGGGCTGCAAGCCGGTTGTATGGTTTTTAAATGTGCAGTTTCTAAAAAGGCCGGGCGGATAGGGTTGATTATTCATTGAGTTTTAAAATCTAAAAAGGTTCTGCGAGCGGAGTGAGGTTGTTTGGTTTTTCTTTTCCCTTTGCGAAGCAAATAAGTGGTGTTGACCTTCCCAGACGGGGAAGGGAGTATGGTAGGGGAAGGGGTACGAAAGGTCCAAAACAAATAAGATTGGAAATCCTTTCTTTATTCCTTGTGAAGCTGCCACCTTCGGGGGAAGTGGACTGTATACCAGTTGAATCTTCTGTAATATCGGTAATGACTCAATTGTTCTGTACAGGCCGAAAGGGGTGCAGTTAATAAGTAAAGCATATTCCTTTTGTGGCGGTTAGGGTTGATTTCTCTCAACCTCCAGGCTGGTCGTCCGGTCTTTTCTTTTCCCCGCTCTGCGGTTGTCTGGTTTTTCATTTCTTTCCCAGTTTTCCTCCCTGCTTTTCTCCCTACACGGTCTTTTTCCTCTCTCCCCATCCTCTTTTATTTTTATAATCGCTATTCTTCCTTGTATCTTCCTTGCTGTTCTTTCAAAAAAGTCCGCTGCTTTTAGAAATTTCCCTCACATTTCCTTTCAAAAGTATACTTTCGGATAGTTTCATTCCATTTTGCGATAGGTTAGAGTAAATGCAGGGAAAAAGCTTTGGCCCTGGCAATGGCGCCGGGGAAGCTCTATTGATTTAGAAAGAGGGAATCGAAATGAACAAAAAAGCAGAAAGCTTCCAGGAATACTTGGATAAGAGAAAACTCAAAGACTTCGCCGTCGAAGAAATTGCCAAAGATCCATTGGAAACCGCCGTATTCCGCTCGCACATGCAGCTTGAAAACGCAAGACTGCCAATCATCGTCATCCTTGACAAGAGCATCTACGGCATCGTCCGTCTCCTTGTCGCTCAGAGCGCCAAGAAGAAGAACAACGAAAAAGCACTCGAAGAGCTCATGAACAAGTTCAATAAACAGTATAAAGCATTCAAATACTACCTCGACGACGAGGGAAACCTCGTCCTCGATCTCAGCATCCTCTGCCCGGAAAAAAAGTAAGCGGCCCGATGATTTATGCCCTCTTCCAGAGCGTCGAAGAACACCTCAAGACCGCCTATCCGCAGTGGATGAAAATCATCTGGAAGTAATTCATACCGGGGATAGTACAAAAGAAGGGCGGGGAGGGCCCGGACTTTTGTGGAAATGGGAGGAACCATGTTAGGGATTGCGGCAGGAATTCTCGTAGGTGCCGTTTCAGGCGTTGCCTTCTACTGCCTTCTGTGCAGGAACGCAGAGTATATCGACGCATTCGACGAAGACCTCGTCAGAGAAAGATTTATGGAAGATATGAATAACAAAACAAGAATGGAATGATTCCGGGGAAGGAAGAATTCCTGAAGAAACAGCGTTTCCGGGAAGAAACACTATTTCAAAAAAACAGGCAGCGGGAACTGCCTGCTTTTCACATGGGAAAAATTAAGAGTATACATAAAACAACTCGCCCGCTCGATATTCCAGAGTCCTGACTCTTGAGTGGAATCAGAGCAGCCCACCAATACTCGCCTTCCCAAATGGGGAAGGGAGTATGGTAGGGGATGGGGTACGAAAGGTCAAAAACAAATCAGATTTGAAACTTTTTCTTTATTCCTCTTGAGACCTGCCTCAGCGAGGAAGGATGTCACGGAGTGACAGAAAGGAGTGCAGTTCCTCGGACGAAGTCCGATTGTATGGTTTTGATTTTCCCCAAGGCGAAGCCTTGGTTTAAGGGTGTCAGAGCTCGCCCCGTAGGGGGAGCTGGCGCGCATGCGCCTGAAACATCATCTCCACGAGCAACGCGAGGTTTTACGGTTTTCTTAACCTGCCGCTCTCCGCCCATACGCTTTTATCTCATCCTCCACCTATCTCTTTTCCTCATGATTATTGAGAAAAAGTAATGACTTATAGTTGCGAGTGAATTGTAATTTTAATAATTCTAAATATTTTGTTTCGACACGCCTATAAATTTCTATCCGATAATATCGAGTAAAATTCAGTATAAAGAAATCTTTCGAATATGCCCATTTGTATTTATAAATCAAATGTTGACAGATTATAAATTCTCAATATATAATTAAGACATGAATGAATTAGAAATCTTCAAGGCTCTATCGAACCCTATACGGCTAAACATCATAAAGTGGCTGAAGGAACCGCAGAATAACTTTCCACCCCAGGGACTCCATGTGCCGGAGGGAGACCGTTTTGACAGAAGTGTCTGTGTTGGATCGATCTGCGAAAAGACTCAGATTTCCCAGTCGACCATCTCGCATTATCTTGATATGATGCAGAGAGCAGGTCTTTTGGAATCGCGCCGTTTCGGCAAGTGGACATACTACCGCCGCAACGAAAGGAACATCAGCCGATTGTCAGAGTTCATCCGTAACTCGTTATAACCGGTCATTATAAGGTATAATAAAGACGGCAGGGAATCCTGCCGTCTATTTTTGGGTTTATGTATCTAATAAACGAGATACATTTTGGAATATTTCATGTAAATTCTCATTTTGAAGGCAAAAGCCGGAAAGGACTGTTCACATGATTGAAAAACCATTTATCCTCGCAGGAAAGAAACTCTCCACACGTCTCGTGTTCCCGCCGCTCGCGACCGAAAGCTCAGACGGCGGCAAGCCGAACGAAAAAATCACGCAGCACTACTGCGCCATCGCAGCAAACCCGAACGTCGGCATGATCATCACTGAGCACAGCTACGTCGATCCACAGGGCAAAGCAGACCCGCACCAGATTTCCTTTGCCGACGACTCCGTCATCGACGCACAGAAAGCCATGGTGAAATCCATCCGCAACGTGCGCCCCGACATCTGCCTCCTCGCGCAGATCAATCACGCAGGCGCCAATACACGCAAACTCTACACAGGCATGGATCTCGTCTCCGCCTCTGACATCAAATGGACCAGAGACCAGGCAAGAGCCCTCACCGTCGATGAAATCCACGACCTGGAACAGAAATACATCGCAGCAGCCCTCCGCGTCCAGGAAGCCGGCTATGACGGCGTAGAAATCCACTGCGCACACGCTTACCTCCTGAACCAGTTCTACTCGCCGATCACCAACCACAGAGACGACGAATACGGACCGCAGACCATCACCAACCGCCTCCGCTTTACCCTCGAAATCATCCGAGGCATCAAAGCCAAAGCCAATAAGAACTTCATCGTCTCCGTACGCTTGGGAGGCTGCGACTACAAAGAAGGCGGCAGCACCATCGAAGACGCATGCGCAGCAGCCAAACTCCTCGAAAGAGAACACATCGACCTCCTGAACCTCTCCGGCGGCACCTGCCAGATCTTCAGACCGGGCCACGCAGAACCAGGCTTCTTCACCGACATGTCCGAAGCCGTCAAGAAATGCGTATTCACCCCGATCCTCGTAGCAGGCGGCATCACAACAAAGAAAGAAGCCGACCTCTTCCTCCGTGAAGGCAAAGCCGACCTCATCGGCGTAGCCAGAGCACTCAACGCAGACCCGAAATGGGAAATGTAAAATAAGGAAACTAAATAAGACATTCAAAAAGGACCCCGAAAGAGGTCCTTTTTAGTTACATCGTCTCTGCAACTACCCTGCAGGGCAGTCCGGTCATGCCTTGGTAACGCATAGGGTACGTATTCATTATTACATCTTTATTTAGCAGTTCCTTCAAATTACACATGTTTTCAATGACGAAGACACCATGATCAGCACAGTACTGATCCTTGACAGGATGCTCGCGGCCGCGCCTGATCCCCGCAAAATCCACGCCGATCAATGAAATATGAAGATCGACCAATTTCTCAATCAATTCATCAGACAGCTGCGGATGCTCCTTGAAATACCTTGCACTTCCGTAGCCTTCCTCCTCAATGAATCCTGAGTAAAACATGACAAATGAATCCGCGGGAACTTTCTCCAGATCCACATCAAAGACACCGATATCCCTGTCTTTGATCCCGCTGACATCAAATACGATTCCTCTTCTCTGGGTATACTCTAAAGGAAATTCCTTATTCATTACATCAAAATGAGTTCCCAAATGTCCAGATAAAGATTTCTTATCATGCCCCTGTGCATCCTGTACCATTTTAGGTGTGATTTCAAGCGTTACATCAATTTTCATTACGTTTCCCCCTTTAGATCTTTGCTGGCTGCTAAATTTTACCAGCACCGATAAAAATCAAGATATGCCCTTAACCTTGCCATGGAAGATGTGAAATGAAAGCCATTTCTTTATTCTTTGTGTTGGATTAAAGTTCTAATATAAATATTATACAATAGCCTCGAGGTGCGAATTTGGAAAGGAGGTAAGATGCCTTTTGCAAACATATCAATCATTGAAAATGATGGCGGTACTATTTTCCAATAAATAGTATACCAATGATGAGAATCAAACGGCTCTATTTTGCATATATTGAACGGTATGTATGAGTTTAAGTGCTAAATAACCTAATATACGATACTTAAATAGCAAATAGCCATAATTAGTATATAATTCAACTTAATTGTGTGCTAAAATGTGTGAAGAATACGTAAGACGTTTGTAAAGGTAATATATATTTGGAAGGAGATGCGTGGAATGAAGTGGAAGGCTATAGTTGCAGGTATGTTAGCAGGTGCAGCTCTGTTAATGGCAGGCTGCGGCGGCTCATCTTCTGGGGATGCAGCAAAATCGGCCAATGCGGCACAGAATTTCAAGGGTAAGAAACTGGTTATGTATGTTTCTTTCCATGAAGATACGGCAAAGGAACTGTCGGACGCATTCAAGAAGAAGACCGGTGCTGATGTAAGCTTTATCCGCCTGCCAACTGGTGAAGCATTAGCTCGTATTCAGGCTGAAAAGGATTCACCGAAAGCGGATGTATGGCTGGGCGGCACAGCAGATGCTCACGCAAAGGCAGCTTCTGACGGACTTCTGTCAGCTTATAAGTCACCGAATGCGAAGATGATTCTTCCGCAGTATCAGGATAAGGATGGATACTGGTATGGCACATACCTGGAAGCTCTGTCCGTCGGCTATAACGAAAAACGTTTCAAAGAAGAATTTGAACCGAAGGGCGTCAAGGCTCCTGAAACACTGGATGATCTTCTGAAACCGGAATTCAAGGGCGAAGTCATTATGCCAGATCCGAGAAAATCCGGAACAGGCAATACATTCATCAGCTCCGTTCTTCAGTCCATGGGCGAAGAAAAAGGCTGGACCTATTTGAAAGCACTGAAAGGCCAGGTAGCACAGTTCACTCCTTCCGGATTTACACCAGCACAGAAGACAGGTGCCGGAGAATACCTGATCTGCGTCAACTTTGTTTCTGACCAGAATCTGGTCAGCGCAAAGGGACAGAAGATCCACAGCACGATTTACAATAATTCCGGCTGGACGGTCTGCCCTGTTGGCCTGATCAAAGGCGCTGCTGATGCTGATGTAGCTAAAGCATTTATCGACTTTGTACTGACGAAAGAAGCTGGCGAAATCATGGTAAAATCCACCCATGGTATCGCATGCAACCCTGATGTAGCTCCGCCAGAAGGTATGAAGCCTCTGAAAGAGCTCCCACTCTTCAAGGAATATGACCTGATCAAGGCCGGTGCAGATAAGCAGAAGAATTGCGACGAATTCTTCGCAAATTAAATTGGTTCAGATGATGCCTCTGCCTTTCTGGCGGAGGCATTATTGTTCTACAATAGATTTCTTAAATCATTGTAAGGAGTCACTATGAGCGAAAAAGATATAGGGCATGAACATACAGGAGGAATGGCGGAATTCAAGGCCCTCTTAAGGGAGCCGCCGCTCCTTATCAGCATATCCGTTGTATTTTTGCTGTTTGCTGTTTTTATCATTTATCCATTTGTGAAAATACTGCTGGTCCCGGACGGAAGTGACTGGATCCGTGCGCTGACGGAAGAAGAATTTGTCCTTGCCTTCGCGCATACGCTGTATTCTTCCTTCGTGGCAACATTCAGTGCCATCATCCTCGGGTTTCTCTTTGCATACGGCATCCATTATACGGATATGCCATGCAAGCGGTTCTTTCAGGTAGTGGCTCTCCTTCCTACGATGGCGCCGTCTGTCGTGACGGGCCTTGCCTTTATCATGCTTTTCGGCAGGCGCGGATTTATCACCTGGAACCTCCTTCATCTGAAGGTAGACCTGTACGGCCCATTCGGCCTGTGGGTGGCGCAGACTGTTGCATTCTTCCCTCTGGCCTATATCACGATTTCAGGGGTGCTTAAGAGCATCAGCCCGAATCTTGAACTGGCTGCACAGAACCTGGGGGCAAGAGGCTGGTATCTTTTCAGGACTGTCACATTGAGGCTGGCAACCCCGGGCATTGCCAGTGCATTTCTTCTGGTAGCCATCAACTCTCTGGCAGACTTCGGCAACCCGATGCTCGTCGGAGGAAATTATCAGGTACTGGCGACAGAAGCCTATACACAGGTCACAGGAGCCTGGGATCTTCCCATGGGCGCCACGCTTTCTGTTTTCCTTGTCATTCCGACACTGATCGTATTCTTCATCCAGAGGTACTATCTGGAAAAGAATTCTTACGTAACCGTTACGGGGAAACCTGTCGCAGGGCTGATCCGCGTCACCACGGGGCCGCTTGCAAAATGGCTTCTCTTTGCATTCTCCATGCTGCTCAGCCTCGGGATCTTAATGATCATCGGAGTCGTATTCCTCTTTGCCTTTACCGTTGCATTCGGGTATGACTACACGTTTACGCTCGAATATTTCAAGGAAGGCGTCATCCACTCCCATGTCATGATCAATTCCTGGGTGGCTTCCATATCGACAGCTGCCATCACGACAGTTCTGGGCATTGCGCTTGCCTTTCTTACCATCCGCAAGAAATTCCCCGGAAGAACGATCATAGATTTCCTTGCCATGCTTCCGGTATCCCTTCCAGGTACATTCATCGGCCTGGCATTGATCCTTGCCTTTAACGACGGACCGCTGGCCATGACGGGTACGCTCGGCATCATTATCCTCGGTATGGCCCTTCGACAGCTTCCTGTCGGATACAGGCAGGCGGTAGCAGGGCTGAAGCAGATCGAGGGCTCGCTGGAAGAAGCATCGACCAACCTGGGCGCGAACAGTTTCACCACATTCCGCAAAATCGTCCTTCCTATGCTGAAAAATTCCTTATCCGTCAGTTTCGTTTATGCTTTCATGCGATCCATGAATACGCTGTCAACTGTTATTTTCCTGGTTTCCCCGGAATGGAACCTGGCATCCATCAATATCATGAGTCTGGCAAATCAGGGATTCCTTCCTACAGCGAGCGCCACGGCAGTAGGGATTATGCTTGTCATTTATGCAACTTTTGGTATCGTGAAGCTCATCTTAAGAGATAAAATCAATATCTTTGATCTGTAAAGAAAGCGGGAATAAAGTATGGCAGACTATGTATTGCAGTTAAAGAATATCAATAAATATTTCGGGAAAAGCCATGTGATCAAGAATGTCAATCTGTCCTTTGAAAGAGGCCATTTCATTACCTTTCTGGGACCATCCGGCTGTGGCAAGACGACACTCCTCCGCATGATTGCAGGATTTTATGAACCCGATGAAGGGGAAATCCTCCTGAACGGAAAGAACGTCGAAAGGATTCCTCCTTATGGAAGAAATACATCCATGGTATTCCAGGAATATGCGCTCTTCCCTCATATGAACGTTTTTGACAACGTATCTTACGGGCTGAAAGTCAAAAAGGTTCCCAAAGATGAAATGATCAAGCGCGTGGAAGATGCACTGGAACTCATGCAGCTCAAAGGGATGGAAAAACGTTTCCCGAACCAGATGTCCGGCGGCCAGCAGCAGCGTGTCGCTGTCGCAAGAGCACTTGTCATGAAACCGGACGTCCTTCTTCTCGATGAACCGCTTTCCAATCTGGATGCGAAGCTCCGCGAAAGCGTCCGTGTCGAATTAAGAACCATCCAGCAGAAAATGGGACTCTCCGTTATTTACGTAACACATGACCAGTCAGAAGCCCTTTCCATGTCGGATGCCGTCGTCGTACTGAAAGACGGCGAAGCCCATCAGGTCGGCACGCCGCAGGAAATCTATTTCGAACCGAAGACACAGTTCGTCGCTGATTTCATCGGCACAACCAATCTCATCTCCGTAGAAGGAAAAGGGAATAACGACGTGGCTTATGGAAATACCGTATTCCATTCCACCAATCCCGTTACCCCGGGTGCCAGGTACATCGCATCCGTCCGTCCGGAAAGCATAAAGATCTCCCTGGAAAAAGCGGAGGGGAAGGTCAATATCAAGACCTCTATCGTAAACCGCATGTTCCTGGGCGAAAAAGTGCGCTACTTCGTCAAGGATGAATTGGACAAGGAATGGATTGTAGACATGTTCGATCCAGGGAAAACGCTTCTCAGCGGTGACGCCTATGTCACGTTCAAAGCGGAAAAAGCATGGGTGATTGAAGACAAATAAGCTTCAACAGACCTTGGGAAAGGAGCTGCCTGGATGTTAGAAGAACTGAAAGAAGAAGTGCTGGAGGCAAATCTGGAACTTCCCCGTCATCATGTCGTGCTTTATACATGGGGGAACGCGAGCGGAATCGACAGGGAAAGAAACCTCATCGTCATCAAACCGTCCGGCGTACCGTATGAATACCTGAAAGCTTCCGATATGGTCGTCGTGAACCTTGAAGGCGAAGTGGTGGAAGGAAATCTGAGACCATCCTCAGATACCAGGACCCACATTGAACTGTACAAGAACTTCCCGGAAATCGGCGGAGTCGTCCACACCCATTCCATTCACGCCGTAGCCTTCGCACAGGCCGGAAGGCCGATCATCCCTATTGGCACGACCCATGCAGACTATTTCTACGGACCCGTTCCCTGTACCAGACCCCTCACGAAAGAAGAAGTGGAAGACGACTATGAAGGAAATACGGGAAAAGTGATTGCTGAAACCTTCCGTGATCTCAAGATTGATCCTAAATCCACGCCCGGCGTACTCGTCAGAAACCATGGCCCGTTCACATGGGGGAAAGATGCCAAAGAAGCTGCATACCATGCAGTCGTCCTGGAAACAGTCGCAGAAATGGCCCTCAAGACATTTCTTCTCTCGCCGGATGCAAGGATACAGAACTACATCCTGGAAAAACACTACGAAAGAAAACACGGACCCCATGCCTACTATGGGCAAGTGAAATAATTTAAAAAAGAGTGGCGCGATGCCACTCTTTTACTATGCATGAAAGGCCCGAGGCTCTTGGATATTCTCATTTTCCCATCACCCTCCATGGTATAATGGGAGGAGCAAAGGAGCTTGTTATGTCTACTAAAAATACCCCACTCACATTAAACGCGACGTATACGATCGAGATCCGCGATCTTGGTGTCCATGGCGAAGGCATCGGATCGGCGGAGAATTTTACTGTCTTCGTTCCGGGAGCTCTTCCTGTAGAGACGGTGAAGGCGAAGATCATCCTGATCAAGAAATCGTACGCTTCCGGGGAACTCATTTCCGTCGAGAAGCCGTCTCCCTACCGTACGGTGCACCAGTGCCCGGTCTATGATTCCTGCGGAGGATGCCAGATTTCCCATCTGACCTACGAGGGCCAGCTGGCAGCGAAGGAACGCCGCGTGAAGGACGTCATGGTCCGCATCGGCAAGGCAAGCGAAGACGTCGTCCTTCCGATTCTTGGCGCGCCGCATGAATGGAATTACCGAAATAAAATGGCCGTCCCTGTCGGACAGGTGACAGGCGGCCCCGTTCTTGGCTACTACCGCCAGGGCACGCACCAGATCGTCCCGATTCAGGAATGCCTCATTCAGGAAGAGGAAAACAACCGCCTTCTCCGCTTTGCGGAAGATTTCATGATCCGCCATGGCATTACCGGCTACAATGAGAAATCCGGAAAAGGCTGCGTCCGCCACGTCATGGGGCGTGTCGGCGATAATGGGGAAGTCATGGCCGTCATTGTGACCGCCACCGAAAACCTGCCGAAGAAGGACCTCTGGGCTGAAGAAATCCAGAAAGCCCTCCCCGAAGTCGTTTCTCTTTACCACGATGTCCAGAATAAGAAACGCAACGTCATCTTAGGACCGGAAATCCACCACATCTGGGGAAGAAAGACCCTCACCGCATCCCTCTGCGGCATTGCCTTCGAAGTATCGCCATTTTCCTTCTTCCAGGTCCACAAGGCCCAGGCAGAAGTCCTCTACCAGAAAGCCTTGGATGCCGCTGACCTCAAAGGCGGGGAAACCGTCATCGACGCCTACTGCGGCACAGGCACCATTTCCCTCTGCCTTGCGAAAAAAGCACGCCGCGTCATCGGCATCGAAATCGTCAGGGAAGCCATCGAAGACGCTAAGAAAAATGCCGCATTCAACCATATAGAAAACGCCGAATTCCACGCCGCCGACGCAGGCCTCCTCATGCCGAAACTCTACGAAGAAGGCCTTCGCCCCGACGTCATCGTCATGGACCCCGTCAGAGCCGGATGCAGCGAAGACGTTCTCAAAGCCGCCGCAGGCATGCAACCCGCCCGCATCGTCTACGTCTCCTGCAACCCCGCCACCTTCGCCCGCGACGCAGAGATCTTGGGCCGCTTAGGCTACAAACTCCAGTCCGTCCAGCCCGTGGACATGTTCCCACAGACCACTCACGTTGAGTGCGTATGTTTGATGTCCAGAACAGGAAAGTAAAAACGCTAGGAAGTGTAGTAAATAAGCTATTTCTATGATTTTGAGATTAAAAGTGAGAAATTAAAAATCAGAGTTTCATCACCCCATGGGAACATATCAACGCAATCCATTTTTTGATAGTTTAGACGGTAAGTTGGATAAGGGGTTCATGAGTGTATGAGTTGGATGTTTTGCAGAAAAATGGTTTGGTGAGTGAGTAGGTTGGATGTGGGAAATATATGTTATTGAGATAGGGCTGACAAAACTGCTAAACAATCAATTTGAATAATAAATATATTTGCTACTTATAAGGTAATAGTTGTACCAGGAGGGAAAATGTATATACCAACTGAGGATAAGGTTTTGGAAATGACTCCAACAGATTTTGAAAAATATTCTTTACAAGTGCTAAATACCCAGTGTCACGGACTTAAAAATTATATTATTCAGCATAACAAAATAATTGTAACGTCAGATGGAAAATATCAAATTGATGGATATATTGAATTTGAAGTTATGGGCGTAAAATATAAAACACTTATTGAATGTAAACATTATAAAAGACGCATTGAGAGAGAAATAGTTCAAACATTGTATGATAAATTAAGAGCTACAGGAACTCAAAAGGGAATTTTGATTTCAACGTCCAATTTTCAAACTGGCTCAATACAATATGCAACAGAACATGGTATTGCATTAATCCAATTAACAGAATCAGGAAATCACTGTGTAACTCGTTCATTAAATATGATTACAAATCGTGCTGGTATTACGCCATCAAATTTTGGAAGTCCTTATGTAGGAGTTTTATTAAGGTCAAAAAAACAAGGGTTAATTACCTGTTCATATTTAACCTTTTTACGAGATGGATTGAAACCTTTTCTACTAGATGAGGAGTGATCTGGAATGGGACCAATAATCTTTTTCAATACTGCATGGATGGAAAGATATGAAGGCTTAGTAGATAATGATAAAAGAATTTATGGTGGTGGATCTTTTATTGAAAAAAATGGTTATGGAGTAGAAATATATAATTTTAAAAAATACGGAGAAAAGTATATGGTTTTGCGCAATCCAACGGGGATATAAATATTCAAAAATTAGGGGCAGATAAACAAGATGATCATATCTCCGGTGTTCTAATTATTTTTACAGCTAAGTCTCGTGTTGTAGGATGGTATAAAGATGCTATTTTGTATAAGACTTATCAAGATACAGAATTGCAGGAAAGAAAATTTAAAGACGGATATATGGGATATTATGCAGTGGCTGATGTTAAAAATATTAGATTATTAAGTATTGACGAAAGAAATATCTTCCCAAAAGTTCCAAGAGGAAAAGGGGGAATGGGACAATCTAATATTTGGTATGCAGATAGTGGCAAAGGAATAGATTATAAAAATAATATTCTGAAATATATAAAAAAAGATGAAGATGAAAAAAACAGATGTACTTACAAACCCGTATCTCATCAAACCGATGTTATTTTAAAAAAAAGGATTGAAAAAATAGCCATTAAGTTAGTTGAGAAAACATATAGAAATAGAGGCTTTTTTGTTAACTCGTGTGAAATAGAGAATCTAGGGTGGGATTTAAATGCTATTCTTATTAATGAAAAGATAAGTTTACATCTTGAAGTTAAAGGTACATCTGAAAGAAAAATTGCGATTCAGCTTACACCTAATGAATACAGTAAAATGGAAGAACAAAAAAATATTTATAGATTATGTATAGTAGTAAATTGTCTTGATAAACCTATGCTATATATTTTTTCTTATTCAACGGAAGCCAATACATGGTTAAGTGAAAATGGCGAGTCCCTAATCATAGATCAAGTAATTTCTGCTAAATGTTATGTCTGATTTCGAATATAAATGTGTTTTTAAGGGGTTAATGCTATGCCGGATTATTCTATTTACGAGTTTAATGAGCTTGTTACAGATCAAGAATTAGGAAATGCTACACTTATTTTGGGTAACGGAGCTAGTATGGCTGTTAGCAGCAGTTTTAGTTATACCAATTTATTTGGAAAAGCATGCAATGATTCTATTTTGAACCAGACCTCTAAAAATTTATTTGAAACATTGCAAACAACTGATTTCGAACTAGTAATGAATAAACTAAGACAGGCTTATATTATAAATGAGGTACTTCAATTAGATACTGATAATGTAGCTCTCCACACTTATGATAATATAAGACAATCGTTAATTAAAACCATAAAAGAAATACATGTACAATATGCCGATGCCATATTCCAAATAGATAATATAAGAAAATTTTTAGAAAAATTTAAAACCGTTATAAGTTTGAACTATGATTTATTAATTTATTGGGCCATAATGGCTAGTAATGACCGCAAGCCTTATAAAATGAAAGATTGTTTTACTAACCATATTGATGGAAATTTGGGGTTTGAATATGACATTGAAAAACTTCGTGAACCATATAATGGTGGGCCAGATCCAACGTTGGTTTTTTACCCCCATGGTAATTTGATATTAGCTAGTAACGAAAATAATGATGAGTTAAAAATAAGAATAAATAATAATACTAACTTATTTGATGCAATTGGAGAAAAATGGAAACAGAAGTATGTTCCTTTGTTTGTAAGCGAAGGAAGTTCCGAACAGAAATTAAAAGCTATTCGACGAAGCACATATCTGAATTTTGTTTATGAAAATGTTTTATCTCATTTGGAACCTACGGTAATTATATATGGATGGAAATTAGCTGAACAAGAACAGCATCTTATAAAAAAGATATTTAGCAATAACAAAATTAGCAATGTATATATTTCTATGTATCTCGGAAGTAATCCGGAACCTATAGATGAACAAAAACGGATCGCGAGTATGTTAAAGAGAGAAAATAGAACTATGAATATAAAATTTTTTGACGCTGCAAGCAAAAATTGCTGGTGTAATTTTTAGGTTTATAATATTTATTTATTCATATTCATGTATTTCTTGTAATAGGAGATGCATATAAAATGCCGAAATACTACGTTTTTAGAATCAATTATGAAGAGTCATGGCAGCCACTTGTTAGATCCGCTATTGATAAAGGTGAACTTCGTCAAGGATGGGGAATGCAGCAGGGAACAGACAGCTTGAGGGTTGATCAAGATGAATCTGCGTTTTTGAAAGCATGGGATAAAATATGGCCAGGTAGTGAGATATCGTATTGTAAACGAAAATATAGTTCACTTAGCAAAATGTTGGATTTTAACAATGGTGATATTATTGTTGTCCCTAAAGCACCAGATTGGCGACAATTTTTAATCCTTACTGTAAATGGATCATATCGGTTTGATGATGATTTAAATTCTAAATTTAACAATGGTGATGATTTCCGCCATATTATTCCTGTGGAATATAAAAAAACTGTTGGTTATGACTATTCTGATGATAGCCGGAAAATAGTCAAAAAATTTGGTGCTTATCGATCTCCAATCAACAGTGTATATGATAAAAAATTTCAAAATGCAATTAATACGTTATTGCAAGATTCTAATAAGAATTTAACAACATCCCGAGATGAACTAGCAGCATTAGGGTTGGAGGATTCTCAACCCTTTAAAGACTTAAAAAAATGGATTCCCAATACAATTAATAATTGGGGAGCAGATAAATTAGAAAAGTTAATTCAATCGTTGTTCGAAAAAAATGGTTTTACACTCATCAAAAGAAATCGGCATAATAACAAAGGTGGCGATATTGATTTAGTGTTTGCTATGCCATCTGTTCCACTTTTAGATGGTATTTTAGAAGATACACCTTTTCCTCAAGTCTGGATTCAAGCTAAAAACAAACGAGGCCATGATGCTAATGCAATAGATGGAATTAAACAACTGATAGAACAGAAAAGGACTGATAATTTATCAGCTATTTGCATATTGATTAATACAACAGACTGTTTTGACAAGGAAGCCAAAATGATGGCTGAATCACATGATATTATTCTTATTAATGGGACACAGTTTGCAAGATTGATTTTAAAATATGGTATTGAAGATTGTCTTGCTTGAGCAATTTGATTAATACTTTTGTGAGCAATCTTATGTTTAAAATTTTATAGGGAACATTTTGTTATGTTTATGATTATTTCTCCACATCCACTGTCACACCCGATTTGAATTCTACGGTACAGCTATCCTCAAACACCGTAATGGTTTTAATTAGCTGCCGGACGAGGTAATCATCAAACTGGGTGATGGCAGTGGATGTTGTTTTTAGGAATGTAGCCATATTTTCTATACGGCTGCGGATTTCATCCTGATTGGCATTTTTCGCCAGCGCTTGCTGTTTTTGTTCGCGCAGGTGGTAGATTTCTTCGGCAACATCGTCGTAGCCAGCCTTGGAACTTGCCAGCTTTACAAGCTGTGTTTGTAATTCTTCCAGCCGGATATCGATAGCTGCCAATGTTTTATCATTGTTATGGCTGAGAACGGTTTCAATATTATGCTGCAGCATGGTAAGAAAATCCTTCTTCTCGCATAGCACCTGATTGATGGCCGTTAGGCAGACCTGCTCGAGTGCAGATTCAGATATGGTGCGGGCATCGCATTTACCAGTATTGTCTACTCGATTGACACAGCGCCAGACGATGGATTTCTTTCCTCGATTGTTCCAGTGTATCCGGCGGAATATCTCGCCACATTTACCACAGCGTATCCGTTGGGAAAAACAATGGTTGCTGCTGTAGGTCAACTTCCTCCCGTTTTTCAAGTGAATAGAACTTCGCCGTACCATTTCTTCCTGCACCTGCAGAAATATGTCGCGGGGGATAATGGCTTCATGGTTATCTTTTACATAATACTGTGGCATGATGCCAGTATTCTTGACGCGCTTTTTGGTAAGGAAATCCACCGTATAGGTTTTTTGCAAGAGGGCATCACCCATATATTTTTCATTTTGCAAAATCTGTCTGATATTACTGTCTCGCCATTTGGTGTGACCAGCACCGTTTTTTAACCCGTCTGCTGTTAAATTGCGGGCGATTTTTAGCATACTGGCACCTTCAAGGTATTCCCGGTAAATGCGTTTTACGATTTCTGCTTCCTCCGGAACTATGACCATGTGTTTATTTTCATCCTTGGCATACCCAAGAAAATGATTGCAGTTGATTTGTACTTCACCCCGTTGGTAGCGGTACTGCAGGCCCAGCTTCACATTCTGGCTTAGGGATTGGCTTTCTTGCTGGGCTAGGGATGCCATAATAGTAAGCAGCACCTCGCCTTTAGAGTCCATCGTATTAATATTTTCCTTTTCAAGCAGTCATTGATTGCTACCATATCGTATTGGAAAGTTGAGAAAAGTGCCGTACTGCGGCCTTTTGTTGCTCTCAAAAGTGTGTATCGTGGCGCTTCGTGACCGACCGTTTAGAAGATTAAAACACCAAATAAACACCAAGCTGCAAGGCAATCTGTGCCTGTCATACAGCTTGGTGTTTTTCTGTGTGGGAAGGCTTTTCTGTGCTGTGCCTCTCATACATCCGCCGTAGCCAGCGCCGTTGAAATGGCGTCGGAGGCTTGCTTCATGGTTTCGGCAAAGACGTGGGCGTAAATCGTCTCAGTGGTGCGTGTGTCCCTGTGGCCCAGATGCTCGGAAATCACCTTCACCGGCACACCCATGTTTATCAGGAGCGAGGCGTTTGCGTGGCGCAGGTCGTGGATATGTACATCCGGGAAATCGTGCTTGGCGAGAAGCTGCTTGAATTGCAGGTTGATATAGGATTTTGCCATGTACTCGCCGTATGACCCGGTGAAAACGGCTCCACGGTCAATCCAGCGTTTTCCTACAGCTTTCCGGCGCTCGTCCTGCCATTCCTTCTGCTCACGCAGGGTCTCCACCAATTGTGGCGGCAGCGCAATCACGCGGGCGCTGCTCTTGGTCTTGGGCGTGGTGAGCCGGTATTCTTCGCCCAGCCGGTAAAGATTGTACTTGACTGTAAGCATGGCCCTGTCCAAATCGACTTCATCCCAGTGCAGGGCGGTCAGCTCACCGACACGCATTCCGGTGTATAGGAGCGCTTTTATTACCCTCGGAAGTTGCGGATTGGTGAACTCATCGAGGAAAGTCATCAGTTCTTTACATTGCTCGGCATCAAGGTAGACGCGCTCCTTTTCCTCTCCGGCAGGCGTGGTGGCGTTCGTGACCGGATTTTTCAGCAGAAGCTCCTTTTTTACTGCAGTCGAGAAAATAGGTGACAGCGCTGTGCGGATACGCTTGATGGTACCCACGTCCAGACTGCCACCTACTTCTTCTACAGTAAATATGTCTTTCAACTTTACGCCCAGCGCCTCGGAAATCCTGACGGCAGTTTCCTTCAGGACCGTTTCACCGTTACCGAGAGTGCGCAGCGTGTTCATGTTCACGCCGGACTTGCGGGCCAGCGGTCGGCGGGTACCGTACTCCAGCGTGGCAACGTCGCGCAGCTTGTAAGTTTCCCGTTTGCGACCGTCCCGGTACAACTCGTTGAACAGAGCGTCTATCCTCGCCGTGTTGATGTCCTTCAGCTTCATATTTCCGATATATGGCAGTACATATAAGTTCATCAATTCCCGGTTATTTGCATAGGTGGCCGGTTTCAGCTTGTGAACGGCAATCTGCTCGTAATACCATGTCGCCAATTCCGAGAAGCGGATGTTCTCGTTCATATTCACCATGCCTTCACAGTGCTTCTCAAACTCGTAGGCATAGGCCATCGCCAGCTTGTCCGCTTTGCCCTCGGTCACACCCTCTGGCGGCGTGAACGTCGTATTTTTGCGTATCTGCTTACCGTATATATCGTAGCCCTGCGACACCATAATTCTGTAGGTGTCGCCTCGTTTCTGTACGCTCGGCATCTGCCATCCCTCCATTCCGTAGTGGTATGTTCGCTCTGAACCGTGAAGAAGTCAACTCATTCTTCCGGGTCAGGGCGGTTTATTTTTATCGTCCGATCCTCAACGGCAAGCCCGCGCTTAACAAGCTGCCTGAGAATGAATTCTTCGATATATTTCTGTAAATCCCAGATGAAATAGCCCTCAAGGTCGATGTTCCCCATGTGGCTGCGGTCTACATTGCCCTCCGCGACGGATTTGATCTGGGACGATTTGAGCGCGGCATCGTCAAGGAAATCGTAAAAATCTCGGTCGGAGAGCAGCTCGTTGATGGTTTCCATGAGAGCAGGCCCGCCTTCAAAGGAAGCGGCGTCCTTTGCTCTTTTGAGCATATCTATTGCCTCCTCGGAGAGGCCCAGTTCCTCATGGATGGATTTATTCTCGGAACTGACGCCCGTCAGCAGGTAATCCACAGATACGCCAAAGAACTCCGCTATCTTGACAAGCGTTTCCGGCGTCGGCTGCGTCTCTCCATTCTTATATAAGCTCACAGTCTGCTGCCGGATGCCGATTGCTTCCGCGAGCTCTTTGAGCGTGGTCTTTGCGTTTGTCTTTGGATGATGGTCAAGCAGCTCTCTCAACATCTTGGGGAACATCCCGTCATATCCAACTACTTGTAGCGCCATCGCCATATCTCCTTTAGCTTTCGTTTTTCTTGAACTTTCTATTTTGCATTTCGGTTCTATTGATATTTCGCTTTTCCTGTGATATTATCATCATAACAAGTAAAGCGGATGTTGTCAAGAGAAAATAAAGGAAAACGAAAAAAGATTGGAGGTACCGAGGATGGCAAAGAAACCACTGGATAAAGCGGCGGCGGAGGCCCGGAGAGAATATTTCCGGGCATGGCGCAGGAAAAACGGCGACAAGGTCAAGCAGTATAACGCCGACTACTGGCGCAGACAGGCCGAAAAGAAACTCACGGAGGAGGCGGGTACAAATGGAACAGCCAAACATGATGACGGTGCGTGAAATCGCCCGCACGGGCTTGCTCTCGGAACACGCACTTCGGCTCATGTTGAAAGCCGGTAAACTTCCGGCAATTTACATCGGTAAAAAGGCACTCATCAATTACGATAAGCTGTGCGCTGAACTGCAAGGGCTTGAGGCGGATTTCGCGGCAGAGCCTGTATGCGACCCGTTCCTGCCGACGCTGCCGGGTAGAACCCCGTTCAGGCGCGGCTGACAATTAAAACTGGGCTTGGCCCGGTCGTTTCCCGGAAACGGATGTCGACCTAAAACAGATTATGGGATTACTATGCCCGAAGGAGGCGGAGAATGAAAAACCGCAAACGGCAGCGGGAGAACCGCAAAGAAGAAAAACTGGATAAAACGAATCATACGGGAGTAAAAGATTTGACTCCATACAATGCCGTCCGGCTGATGCGGGGCGGCAAAATTTATGACATTAAATATAAATGAAGTGAGGATACGCCGGGAAGGAGGTGAGCGAAAATGGACGACCCCATGCAGGAGTTAAAACAGATGCGGATATGGACGCTGTGGCGCTGGGGGACAGACAAAGACGGTAAGCTGACCAAAAAACCGTTCGCGGCAAGCGGCGGTGCATCCGGCCCCGATGAAACATGGAGTCTTACATGGGTCACCTACGATGAAGCGGTCGCCGCAGTTGAAAAACGGCACGCTGCCGGTGTAAGCTTCCATGTTCCGGTCGGGTACTATTTCACGGACATCGACGACAGGCCGCTTGACGACCCGCTGGCGCAGACTCTGCTTGCCCGATTCAATTCGTACTCGGAACGCTCCACAAGCGGCACTGGCCTCCATATTTATGGCATATGTGACCTCACCAAGCTGCCGACGTACATTAACGATAAAGGTAAAACGAGGCTGGACAAACAGTTCTACCAGAAGAATCCAAATAACGACGTTGAGCTGTATATCGGAGGTATCACAAATCGTCTCGCGTCCTATACCGGCGACGTCATTGAGGATAAGTCTCTGCGGGAAGGTACGTCCGCCATCCTCACAACACTGGATAAGGATATGCGCCGCAAGGCGAAAGGCAAGTTCAGCGCCAAGCGGGACGGCGACCGCGCCGACTTTGACATCATCTGCAATCTTCGCAAGCAGAAGAACGGCGAGAAATTTAAGAAGCTATATGACCAAGGAGATTTCAGCGACTACGGTTCTCAATCCGAAGCGGACGCCGCGCTCTGCGCCATGATCGCGTTTCGCACCGGCCCAGACCCGGCGGCGATAGACGATATATTCCGTGGTTCGGCGCTGTACCGCGAGAAGTGGGAGCGGGACGATTACCGGGATGCCACCATCGACGTGGGTATTGAAGCCTGCCACGGCGTGTTCCATAAGTCAAAAATGGATCACCCGTACTTCATCCTTTTTGACGATAATGGTAAGCCCTTTGTGTCCGCTCCGCTTCTGGCCAAATATATCCGTGAAAACCAGAGATACATCCTCGTCCGTGACAACGGCAAACAAGGCACACTCATCTACGTTTATAAGAACGGCTGCTACCGGCTGTATGCCCCGGACATGATGAAGGGCGTCATAAAAAGCTACATCGCGGCGTATGACGAAACACTGGTAAGAATGTCGATTGTCAATGAGGTGTTCGGCCATCTGACCACAGACCTTAACTATGTCAGTCAGGATGAGCTCAACGCCGACGAGAGTCTTATCAACTTTACCAATGGTCTCCTGCGCGTGACAGCGACGGAACTGACGCTGCTGCCACACTCTTCGGAAGTTCTATCGACTATTCAGATTCCATGCAGATGGACCGGGCATCCAGAGCCTACGCCGATCTTCGACCAGTATATCACGGACTTCACAAGTGGTGATAAGGCCATCGAACAACTGCTTTTGGAATTTATGGGCGTCGGTCTTTCCAACGTGAAGGGCTGGCGTATGAAGAAGTCGCTGTTCATGGTAGGCGACGGTGATACCGGAAAATCCCAGCTAAAAAGCCTCACAGAGCTGTTGCTCGGCAAGGGCAATTTCATCGGCATCGACCTGAAAGAGATTGAGGCCCGGTTCGGCACTGGCGCTATCTATGGTACCCGCCTTGCCGGTAGCTCAGATATGAGTTTTCTGTCCGTGGACGAGCTAAAGACCTTCAAAAAGATTACGGGCGGCGACAGCCTGTTTGCGGAGTTCAAAGGACAGCAGGGGTTTGAGTACACCTACAACGGCCTGCTCTGGTTCTGTATGAACCGACTCCCCAAGTTCGGCGGCGACGACGGCCAGTGGGTCTATGACCGCGTTATGGTCGTAGAGTGTAAAAACGTGATTCCGAAGGACAAGCAGGATAAGACTCTACTTGACAAAATGTACGCCGAGCGCGAGGGCATCGTCTACAAGGCTGTCAAAGCCCTCCAGACGGTCATTGCCAACAGCTATCGCTTCTCCGAACCGGATTCCGTCAGCAAGGCTCGTAACACCTATATGTGCGAAAACAATACCGTTATTGGCTTCTATCACGAGTGCATGGCAGAGCGCCCACAGCCGGGCACGGTTAAGGACGCCTGCACCACTGGGAAGGTTTATGACGTCTATAAGGCGTGGTGTTACGACAACAATAATGGCTACGCCAAGACCGCCAAGGAGTTCCGTGACACGCTGGCCGGGATGCTCGGCAGCACGTTTAAGGATATGACTATTCATACAGACAAGGGCACCTGCTACCGCGACCTCACGCTCACGATCGACGCAAAGCAGCAGTACCAGAGGGAGTACGGCTATGACGAGCTTCTCGGCTGACAGTTCTGACAGTTCTCTGACAGTTTCAGAGGCAAACTGTCAGCCAAAAAAGCCAGTAAAATCAATGGTTTCACGCTCATGCTGACACTTCTGACAGTTCTTTCAACTTCTCAGCCGATTTGAGTAAAGTTAAGAAGCAGATAAAAAGTGAGATAAGGATTGTATGAGCGTGGGATAAACACAGAAAAAGTGTCAGAACTGTCAGTCAAGTCTGGAAAACCTTGATATGACTACCTTTCCGGCGTTTTGAAACTGTCAGAGAACTGTCAGTCAACTGTCAGAACTGTCAGCCAGAAATGTCCGCAAATATTGTCCGAGCCGTGGATGGGGGCCTAAACCGTTACCCCACTCACGGTATTTTTATGAAAGGAGGGAAAACGACATGAATCTGATCGACCTGCTGTACGGCGGCAAGCACGACAGCGCCAAAGGTAAGCTGCATCTGCTCAACCGCACCGGCGACCCGGTTACTGTGACAAAGGAAATCCGCTATACCGTCACAGATGGAGCGTCCAATGTCCACATCAACGGCTATGAAGATTTAGCCCAGTACTGCCGAAGGGCCGGATACACCTATCGTTCCGGCAAGACGGTATAACCATAACAACATTTGGAGGAAAAACTTATGAATAACGAAAAGAATTATCTCATCGGCACACCTGAATACGACAAGCACTTCTGGAACGCCATGCGCGGAGCAAAAATCGACACGGCTCTGGAAGCTGGCAGAAGCAGCGTTACCAACTCCTACGCTCTGCCGAGCGCCGCAAACAACAAATACACGGCGGCGCTGGCCACTGAAAGCCTGTTCCGGCAGATCGGTACAACTGTTATGGCCTACGATTCCGAGTACCGCATTTTTGCCCACGACTGCGATGATCTGGCACAGTGGGTTCCAGAGGGCGGCAAGCTCCCGATCTTTGATGGCGCGAACGACTTTACCCGGTACAAGGTAGATAGCTGGAAACTGGGCGCACTCGTGAAGCTGGATGAGGATTTTGTGCGTGATGCTACCTTTAATGTGGAGGACTATCTTGTACGGCGTCTGGCAAAGAATTTCGGCAGGGCCGAGGACGCCGCCTTCATCAGCGGCACCAGTGAGCAGATGCCCACGGGAATCCTCAACGCCACGGGCGGCGCGGAGATCGGCTGCACCGGCAGCATCACATACGACGACGTCATCAAGCTGTACTTCTCTGTCAAGCCGGAGTACCGCAAGAACAGTGTATGGCTCATGAACGACGAGACTGCGCTGGCTCTGCGTACACTCAAGGATAGCTCTGGGAATTACCTCTGGCGTGACAGCGATGACACCATTCTCGGCAAGCGTGTGGTCATGAACAGCGCCATGCCCTCTGTGGCGGCAGGCGCAAAGCCGATTGCCTTCGGTGATTTCAGTTATTACTGGGTCATTGCCCGTGGCCCGGTCAGCGTGGTGCCTATTATGGAACACTTCACGCTGAATCAGCAGATTGGCTATCTGGCGTTTGAGTTCCTTGACGGAAAACTTATCCGTCCGGAGACCATCAAGGTGCTGCAAATAGCCGAATAAGCCGCAATAACGGGAGCAGGGAGCGTCGAGATGGCGCTCTCCGCCCTTAATACCCCGTTTGATTTCGCGTTTTAACACGCGAGGCCCCACGCCCGTTGTCCGCTTTAAAAGTTGTAGAGATTTTGCCTCCCCCACCGGTCACCGGAATGCTGAATTGCCCGTAAGGTTTTTAAGCAGCACCTTACGGGCGATTTTGTATTCGTCACCAATGAAACCCAGCCGCAGCAGGAAACAGCGGAAAGCGTACTTATCGTTGCCGGTCTCGACTACCACAGCCACCACGCGCTTCTGCCTCCTTGCCATCTCGCACAACTTTGTTACAAAGTCAGAGTAGGCATTGACCTCGTCCGGTTCCGCTGTGAACGGGAACCATGGAAAGCTGACCGTTGTATCGGTGACTACAGCTTCTAAAGAATCAGCCAGAAACGCTTTCTTGAAGAGAGGCGCTCTGGCTGTTACGATTTGCTGTAGAGTTTCAATGTTGGCGTTGGTGAAGAGTTCCCTCGGCATGGAGATTGTGAGCCTGTCCTCGGTCTCAACCGCCTCGCCTACATACCCACGGGAGCGCAGATACTCAAGCAGCGCCGTTGCCGTTTCGTCCGCCACGCAGTCCGGGATAATCAACTTGCCGTCCCGCTCCAGAGTGCAATCACCGATTTGATAGTTGCAGGTAGGATAGCCTAGGTACTTGGGAATGGTGTGCAGGGCCACGCTGATATCTTCTGCCAGCTGTTTTCTTTGTTTGCCGGTGGTGTTGTAGGGTATGGTCATTTTCATGTTCTGTACCTCCTTAATTTTTGGTAGGTATATATTCGCTCTGAATGCACAGAATAGCAAGTCATTTTCGAGAAATGTATCAGAAAGTTAAAAGTATTCTGTAGGATAATTTCTCACAATGTGCGAAACAGGATTGTATTTTGGGACATTTTGTGCTATTATATAATCTAGATTATTATGTATTAAGGGTTGGAGGCATATTATGGCTACCTCATATAACAAGCTATGGAAACTGCTCATAGACAAAAAAATGAGCAAGGCTGACTTGCGTAAAGCCTCCGGTGTGTCTCCCAACACGATGACCAAACTGCGCCGGGACGAACCGGTCATGCTCAATGTGCTGGACAAGATATGCAAAACGCTGGATGTCAATTATGGGGACATCGTTGATTATGTTGCGGATGGTACACCAATAAATGATAAAAGGGAGTCACTAAATAATGATTGATAAAACATCTTTGATATATGCTATGGTTAATCAATTATATGAAGCAGACTGTTTGGATTGTATGAAACAAATCCCGGATGCTTCTATAGATATGATTCTTTGTGATTTGCCATATGGTATGACCCAAAATCAATGGGATTGCTATATTCCTCTTGATCAACTATGGGAGCAATATAATAGAATTATTAAACCCAATGGAGCAATTGTGCTTACATCGCAGGGACTATTTACAGCAAAGCTGATAATGAGTCAACCTAATTTATATAGATACAAGTGGGTTTGGGAGAAATCAAAGCCTACTAATTTCTTGAATGCTAAAAAACAACCATTGAGAAAACACGAAGATGTTTGTGTGTTTTATAAGAAACAGCCAACATACAACCCGCAAATGGTACCCGGTGAACCGTATGATAAAGGTGTACGAAAAAACCAACTGAGCGGTAGCTATGGTGATTTCCAACCGGTTCATGTGTGTAGTAGTGGTGAACGATATCCAACAGATATAATTTATGTTAAAACTGCAGAAAGTGAAGGAGAGGTGCTTCACCCTACGCAAAAACCCATTGAGCTTGGTCGCTATTTAATACGTACATATTCCAACCCCGGTGATATCATTCTAGATAATACATTTGGCAGCGGTTCTTTCCTTGTTGCGGCTCTCATGGAGGGACGTAATTTTATTGGAATAGAAAAAAATGAAGATGTCGCTCTATTTAAAAAAGAAAAAATTGATTACATTGATGTAGCAAAGCGAAGACTTTTCTTGGTATGGGAGAGCCTTGATAAGAAAACCAAAAAGTTCATTGCACTTACAAACCTTATACAGGAATTTGAAGAGAGGTAATTATATATGCCTACAATTATTCGAAGAAATGAACGTAGCTGGGCAATCTCGATGATTTCGGATATAAATATCCATTTGCAAACGCTAGGTCTGCGAATTGTAAGAGCCGGTGGGGAAACTACTATTTCGACTGGTCATCAAAGTATGTTTCCGGATGTACTGTTATATGGAGATGCTAATCAGACACAAATCCTTCAAGGGTGGGAGCTGAAGTTACCAGATACACCTATTACTGACACCACTTTTATTGCTGATGCGCAACGCAAAGCTATTTCACTCGGGTTGAACAGCTGTTTTTTATGGAATTTTACTGCTGGTGTGTTATATGTCCGTAATGATGATGGGGTATTTGAAATTGCTAAGCAGTGGAATGAAACAAATCACATTCAAACACGCAGCGATGTTGAACGTTACAAGCATGAGTGGCTTCCTGCTATTAAACAAATTCTAATAGAAATAAATGAATATCTGCTGACTGGTAGAATTCACGGAAGTGAATTGGGTGACATTTTATCAGATACAATTGTTACAAAAGTTATTGAGCGGAATAAAGCGCTTGTTGCTCATGAGTTACGAAGAGTATGTGCAGAAAACGCACGAATTGGAGCATATTTATCAGTTTGGTGGAATGAGGTTCAAGCTGATTACGCTGCTGATGAAACTGATATGTATAGCGCATATGCCAAAGCAGTAATGCTAAACTGGACAAACAGAATCATATTTGCACACTTAATTAAGTCACGCCATAACGCTGCAATGAATGTAGAAAGCCTGAACTTTGATACAACTGTTACAGAGGCAAATGGCATTTTTGAACAAATAACAACAGCTTGTGATTTCTATAATATTTTTAACGGAATGGAACATAATGAGTATTTACCATATGAATCATGGCATGATTTAATGGATCTGAACATCTTTTTAACCGACAATGGTGTAAATCAAATCGACCAAAACGCATTGCAAAATGTTCTCGAAAACACAGTAGCTGTTGCTAAGCGAGAATTGAATGGCCAATTTACAACTCCATCTGTTCTTGCAGATTTACTCGTTCGTATAACTACACGTGATTGGACAGGTAATGCTATTGATCCTTGCTGTGGGACCGGTTCTATTTCAAAAGCGATTCTAAAAACAAAAAAAGAGTATCTTGGAAATGTTGCTCAAGCTGTTTCTACAACTTGGGCATCAGATAAATTTTCTTTCCCGCTGCAGCTAGCCAACATAAGCATGACTGATACAGACGCAATTAATCTGCCGAGTAAAGTTTTTCAGAGAAATGTTTTCTCATTACAGGAAGGAAATGAAATATCAATAATAAACCCTGTAAATGGTGAACGAATGACGATTTGCATACCACTTTTTACAACAATAATATCGAATTTACCTTTTATTCCATTTGAGAAAATATCTCCTGAAGACCAGATTTATATATCCAATCTTTGCCATGAGATAGAGCAGGGTACGCACATTTCGTTAAGCAATAGAAGTGACTATTATTCATATATTTTATTTGCAATCCATGCTATTCTTGCTTCTGGTGGCTACATCGGAGTGATCACCTCTAATTCTTGGTTAGGTACCTCAGCAGGGCGGGAATTTTTCAAAGCTCTTGGGTATTTCTACAGGATTGAGCAAATTCATATTAGTGGATCCGGAAGATGGTTTAATAATGCACAGGTAGTTACGGTGATCACTGTTCTTTCTAAACGAGATATAATTGGTCACCCATCAAGCAATGAAGTTACAGCTTTTTGCACATGGCAAAAAAGTTTATCGGAACTAGCTGAAAATGAAGAAGCACGTAATGTTATTATTAATTCATCTTTGTTGGGACGTGAAATAGATGAGAGTGTTTATAAATATAAACCATATACGTATGAAGAAATTTCAGCACTTACTAATATGAACATCTCTCTGTCTGCGCTTTTCCACGATGTACACTGGCTGCTTGAAATACAGGATAAACTTACTCCTATTTCAACGGTGTTTAATGTAGTCCGTGGTGAGCGTCGCGGATGGGATACTATGTTTTATCCAGCACCAGGCCATGGAATTGAGCAATGCTATATTAGAAAAGTACTTAAGAACGCAAGATCCATTAGTACTCTATCTGCACAGGCTGATAATGATGCGTTTTGTTGTTCAGCTTCCATTGCAGATTTGCGTAATGCAGGACACGAAGGGGCATTATCTTGGATTTCGAGATTTGAGAATAGCGTCAATCAAACCGGACGACCTCTTCCTGAGGTTCTTTCAAGATCAAATATGCACTGGTATGAAATGCGTGACAATAGTACTGCAGATATAGTAACGACAATGAATCCTGATCAGAGACTTTTTTATGCGAAATTCAATGAGCCGACATTCATTAATCAACGATTAATCGGATTAAAACTCAAACAAGGATATGGTGACATTGCATTATATCATGCGTTATTAAATTCGATTTTGGGGATGTTTTATATTGAAGCTGTTGGCTTTGGTCGTGGACTTGGTGCCCTGGATATAAGTAGCACAACAATCCGCAATGCCCTAATGCTGAAACCTTCTTTGATAACTACCGAACAGCGGCGGTTAATATTAGATAGTTTTGAGCCTCTGTTAAATAGAAATGTTCTTTCAACTGAAGAAGAGCTAATGGCGGAAGATCGCTATTTATTTGATAATGCTGTCCTTTCTGCTTATGGAATTGACCAGCATTATGATGCAATTAAGAACTCACTATTGTCTATGCAACGGATGAGACTTCGTGTACGATAACCCACTTTTTAATGCTACTGTTAAGAAGAGTATTGTCATGCCGACAACAAGAAAAAATATAAATCTCTTCTTTATGGGCGGCTAACCTTCCAGGCTAAAATGAGGTGAGTTTTTATGGCTCATAAAAAAATTGAAACCATCATAAACGAAAAAATTGCGCCATATTCTCTTAACGAGAAGGGCAAAGCACAATTGGCACAAACCATTAGGAATTATCCTTATGAGTTGTTGATAGAGTGCATTGATATTGGCATAAAACAGTATTTTCGCTATGACGAAGATGGCGTCTTAACTCAAGAATCAGTTGACGTGTTTTTAAATAAGCTTGGGGGCATAGCCTTCAACAAATCGCAAAACCCTATTGACCAAGAAATATCTCATATCAAGAACAAGTGTAAAAAAGTATTTGCATATTGGAATGATTGCAAAGCAGATGAAATTCTTGCCAGATACATATTAGGTCTAAGAAAATCGGGCTGGACAGAAAACCAGATTCTAAAGGATTTGCAGACTGAAGTAAATAGACTGGGAAATTCTTCTCAAAATTGGTCACAATGGTCTGATGCTATGGAAAAGTGGATTGAGGATATAAACCACTGGGGAGATGAAGACAGTACAAGTATTGAGCAAGACGGTACGATTCTTCCATCGTCAATCTTTGAAAATCTATCTCCGAATATTCAGTCTCTATGCAAGCAGATCAATGCCAGTTATGAAAACAATCTCTTTGACTGTACTGCAGTAATGATGCGGCGATTATTAGAAGGATTATTAGTACTATCGTATCAAAACCTTGACGCTGAGAAAGAAATTACTGAAAAAAGCGGATGGCACTCAACCCTTGATAAAATAATCAGAAATGCAGAGCAAAATGCCAAATTAGCGCTGTCTGCAAACACTCGAAAGGATATGGCACTATTTAAGGATCTCGGCAATTATTCCGCTCATAAAATTTGGTATAACTCGACTCAGTAGGATATAAAGCCGCACATTCTAAAATATAGGGTTATTATTGAAGAACTAATGTATAAATCCGGTTTGAAGTAAATCTTTTTTAATCGTCTTACGTTGAGTTACGTCACATAAATTTAAACACCAACTAAACACCAAAGGCTTCGGTACAGTGCCGAAAAGTCCCGTAGTATCGGGCTTTCTGCTGTATCGAAGTCTTTTTTTTCAAAATAAATATAAACGGTATGCTCCAGTAATTTACGGACCAGTTCCAGACAATCGGTGGTATTGCGGGCAAACCGGCTGATAGACTTTGTCACAATGAAGTCTATTTTTTTATGCTCGCAATCATCTATCAGGCGGAGTAGGGCCGGACGCTTTTCTTTTTTCGTGCCGGTAATGCCTTCATCATAATAAATACCGGCAAACTCCCAGTCCGGATTTGCTGTAATGTAGCTTTCATAGTGCTTTCGCTGTGTGGCAAGGCTGACTAATTGCTCCTCACTATCAGTGGATACCCGGCAGTAGGCCGCTACCCGCAGCTTATGTTTTGGTGTAGGAAATACAAGCTGGCCTCCGATTTTTGTCACCGTTTTCATGGATTTTCACCTCCTTGTAGTGTGACATAGTACCTCTATATGCCGGATATATCAAGGAATAGAGGGCAATATAGCCGCTAATACCGGTGAAAATGTTTTTCGGTTTACTGCCGTTATTTTGGAAAATTCATTAGCAGAAAGCAGGCCTTTATGGAATAGGGACTGCAGTATGTGTTGGGCACGGACATAATCGACTTCGTGCTGCAGTTGTTCCTGTGATATTGACCTTGCTTCGGCTTGTAGCTTATTTGCTTCGAGTGTATGGTTGCTTAGTTGTTCGTTCATGGCAAATCATCTCCTTACAGATAGGCCATGAAATAGGGGAAAGTAAACCTATTTTGTTAGCCCTTATATCTGTAGTCGATGAAATAAGCTGCTATTCGAACCCAAGACATAAAAAAAAGACCTGCCAGAGTGATGAGACTCCAGCAGGTCCATGGTATATATTCTTATTTTATTTTCGTAATTGCTTCAATGCTTCCTGCAGTCGATCCGGTATGGGAAGTCCCATCCGTGCGGCATTTTCCAGAATGGAAAGTCCTTCATTGGAGAGGTAAAACAAGATGGTGGCGGTCCGTAAGGCACTGCCGGAGCCGAGCATTGTCTCATCCAACGTATGAGCGACACCGACGAGTACAAAAAGAAGCACCTTCCGGCAGATGCCCATAAAGCCGATCTCACTGGATAACTGCCGTTCCCGGCAGGCGCATAATACACCCGTGATATAGTCCAGGCAGACAAACGTCAGCAGGGCATAGAGCAGATTGTCGAAGCCGCCGATAAACCAGCCAAGCCAGGCACCGACAGCCGCACATCCGATTCGTATTTCATTCCATGTCATTTGCATCACCCCGCCAAGGTAGCTTTGATTTCTAGATACTGGTCCCCGTATTTTACATTATCAATAAACTGGATGTTATACTTCTGCCCACGGAACTTGATGAACCACTTTTCCGAGATATCCGAGCGGTACCGGATGACAAACGACACATCCTTTTCCAGGTGTACGGCTGCGGCGAAGAAATACTGCCCGCCGTGGATATTGGTCACTTTGGCCCAGGTACTGCCCTTGCTGACCAGCGTGGTGTCATACCCACCCTGGCCATCAGAGACATTCTCCTCCACCATAAACTCAATCCGCTGCTTCATTTCCCCGATATCCATCAGAACACCTCATCCCGATAGGAAAACAGCATGGCCCGCATGAGCTTGATCATGGCATCGAAGTCCGCCGTATCCCGATTTTCATACAGATAAGCCACACCATACAGAATGGCCGTCTTGATGTCCTCCGGCAGTGTCGTGTAGTCGCTCAGCGGATGGCGCAGTACATTTTCTACCGTCGTCGTGGAGGACTGAATCAGACTGTCGATCACGGCATCCTCTACATCGTTATCAATACGCAGGTATAATTTAGCTTCGTCCCGTGTTACTGCCATGCTGCCACCTTCCTTCTGTTATTTGCTGGCCTGTTTGAGCGTCTTGATGGCTTCCGGCAATACGATCTTGGCATCGACGCGCTGGGAGCCGAGAAAGCCGACCTGACCGGTAACCGCGTATAATTCGTTCAAACGCTTAAAGGTGCGGCCCTGCCGATCGGCAATCCAGTAGTAGGAGAAGTCACCGAACAGCACCGTCTTGGCATCAGCTGCCATCTGCGGCATATACCGGCTGGTGACAACAGGGCAGTTCAGAATCTTATCCGGCACATCGGCGCTGACGGAAGGCTGCCAGATGTACTGGCCCTGCGTATCTTTCAGCTTCCGGATGGCCTTGACAGCGCTTTCATGCAGCAGCAATGTAGCCGACTTGCGGTACGGCTCACGAAGCGAATAGTACAACTCGATCAAATCGTCAAAGGTAATCGCCGTAGCAGAGGCGGCAGTCGAGCCATCCGAAGCACCGGCGGCATCAACGAGGATGCCGGACGGACGATCCGTTCCGGTGCCGGTGAGGAAGGCTTCTTCTTCGGCATTGCCCAGCCTGCGGGCAAACTCCTGCGCCATGTATCCTTCCAGGTCGAAGGCAGAATCGTTCAACAGTTCTTCGGATACCTTGACGAGCGTACCCAGCTTATGCGCCCCGATGGACACCTGGCCGAAGGTGGTGTTGCTTTCGGTGTAGGCGGCTTCTTCATCCGTCCATGCAGCGGTTCCTTCGCTGGCAACAACCGGAATCTTATGGTCGCCGCTGGCGGTCTGGATCACATGGGACAGGGAGCGCAGCACATTTTCCTCGGCAAGCATCTGGATCAGCGTCCGTTCGAATTCGTCCGGTACGAGGTAGCCGCCCTGGGGATCGGCCCCTTCTTTTAAGGTGTTACGGATTTCCGGACGGGACTTGCCGCGCATGCTGTCCCAAAAGGCGGGTGCATAGGCATCGCTGAACCTGCCGCCATGCTTAGTTGTATCCTGCTTGGCAGGCTGGTTGACGATAGCACTCGAGGTCGGCTTGCTTAATTCAAGATCGATGGCAGCCTGTGTCTTCAGTCGGTCGATTTCCTTGCCCAGTGCCATGACATCGGCTTCCATTTTGTCATACGTAGCGGCATCCTCGGTGGAAAGCGTGTCACTGGCTGCCTGCTTTTCATCCAGGAAGGCCTTGGCCTGCTCCCAGATAGTAGCGCGTTTTTCCTGCAGTTCTAATAATTTACTCATATTGGTACCTCCATTTAATGTGTTAAGAGCGACAGCCGCTGCTGCAGCGACGCTACAGATATATGTGACTCTGTTTTTATCCTTGATTTCTTGGCGATGGCTTTGTTTAACAACGCATTGGTGACCTGCCGCCGGGAAAAAGAATAACTTCCCATACTGGCAGCATCATGCATTTGTTTACTATCACTATCAGTCAAAATGCTGTCGGCAAAGCCGAGTTCGATTGCTTTTCCTGCATTCATCCAGGTCTCGGCATCCATTAGATGGGATAGCTGGGTGCGGGAAAGGCCGGTCTTTAATTCATAGGCATTAATAATGGATTCCTTGACCTCGGATAACATGGAAATGGCTCGTTCCATTTCATCAGTATCGCCCATGGCGATCGTGAACGGATTGTGGATCATCATCAGTGCGGTCGGAGCCATATTGACGGTTGTTCCTGCCATGGCAATCACAGAGGCAGCCGAAGCCGCAATCCCGTCGATATTGACGTGGACCTGTCCGGCATAATCCATCAGCATGGCATAGATCTGACTGGCCGCTACACAGTCGCCGCCGGGCGAGTTCAGCCACAAGGTGACATTGCCCTGTCCGGATGCCAGTTCGTTTTTAAACAGTTTCGGCGTTATGTCGTCATCAAACCAGCTTTCCTCGGCAATGGTACCGTCAATGGTAAGGATGCGTCCGGCATCATTGTCGGTATTCCAGTTCCAGAATTTCTTCATTTGTTTTTTCCCTCGCTTTCGGTATAAAATTTTCCTGCCTGATCCAGCGGCAGCATATTACCGTTGACCAGATACGTATCGCCGCCCTGTTCGGCAGGGATGTGATTCATATCCTCAAGCTCCCGGATGTCGTTGGCGGAGAGCCAGCCGTTCTGCCTGCCGATCGCATACCCGTTCATTCGGCTCTGGTAGTCGCCGCGCAGCAGACCGTCCACATTAAACTTCGTAAAGACCTGCGAGCGTTCCGACGGCAGCACCAACTGCTGGTTCATGGCCTGCTCCCAGCGGACGCACCAGGGATTCAAGGTGTATTTGACAAATTCCAGCGACTGCTGCTCGATATTGGAGAAGGTGGATTTCTCCAGATCCCCGACCATATGCGGCGGTACCCGAAAAATACGGGCAATTTCATCGATTTGGAACTTCCGTGTTTCAAGAAACTGTGCCTGATCCGGCGGAATGGATAACTGCTGGAAGGTCATACCTTCCTCCAACACAGCTACATTATGCCGGTTCGTGCCGGAAAATTGGGCATGCCAGCTTTCCCGCAGCTTGACCGGATCCTTCACGATGCCGGGATGCTCCAGGATGCCGCCCGGAGTAGCACCGTTGGCAAAGAATAACGCACCGTACTGCTCGGCTGCCAGCGACATGCCGATGGCATTCTTGGCCATGGCGATCGGACTGTAACCGATAAGTCCGTCAAACCCGAGACCCGGAACATGCAGCACCTCATCCTGCGACAGGACAATCTGCTGGCAGCGGTTATTTGCGCCGAACTCGTCCGAGTCTTTGGAGTAGGTGTAAATAAGCTGACCGTTCGCGGCCCGGCTGACATCCATCTTGCTGGGCAGCAGCGGGTACAGTGCAATCGGCTGCCCGGTGCCGTTCCGGATAATCTGTGCATAGGCATTGCCCCATAACAGCAGATGGCTCATGAGCGTTTCCCGGAAGATAAAGCTCGTCATTTCCGGATTGGGAGCATCATGGAGAAGGTTGTACAACGGATGATTGATGGCCTTTTCCTTGCCGCCATCCGGTGTATAACGGTATAGATTAAGCGGCAGTCCGGCGATAGCCTCAGACAGTACTCGGACGCAGGCATAAACTGCTGTTGTCTGCATAGCCGTCCGTTCCGTCACCACGTTGCCGGAGGAGGTCGGACCGAACAGAAACGTAAAGGCCGTAGACAGGTAGTTTTTCGGTTTATCGCGTGACTTTTTGCCCCATATACGTTGGAATATACTCATAAAATCAATAACCCCCTTTGGTCATATACACTTTCGCTGTTGTCGTTGCCGCAGCGGATGGCACGGTCGAGTGCCATGACCGTAGCCACGACACCGTCGATCTTTTCGGTGGATTTCTCCTTGTCCGGCTTGATATTGCCAGCCGGATCGGATTTGATGAAGATATTATCCATCATCCAGCGCAGTACTGGATGGCCGCCGTGGGCGATCTTTTTTTCCAGCGTCAGCTTCATCAGTTCCTTGGTGGGAGGACTCATATCTTTGAACCCTTGTCCGAACGGGACGACGGTAAATCCCATTCCCTCGAGATTTTGTACCATCTGCACCGCGCCCCAGCGGTCGAAAGCGATCTCGCGGATGTTGTACTGTTCGCCCATGGTTTCGATGAACTTTTCGATGTAGCCGTAGTGGACGACGTTTCCTTCCGTTGTGTGCAGGAATCCCTGTTTTTGCCATACATCATAAGGAACATGATCCCGCCGGACACGAAGCGATACATTTTCTTCCGGTATCCAGAAATAGGGAAGCACGACATAGTTGTCTGCTTCATCCTGCGGCGGAAACACCAGCACAAAAGCTGTAATATCCGTTGTGGAGGATAAGTCCAGTCCGCCGTAGCAGACGCGTCCTTTTAATTCGTCCGGCTGTACGGGGAAGGCACAGGCATCCCACTTGTCCATCGGCATCCAGCGGATTGCCTGCTTGACCCATTGGTTCAGGCGCAATTGTCTAAATGCATTCTCCTCGGCGGGGTTCTGTCTGGCGGATTCACAGGCCGCCTCGACCTTGTCCATGCCGACCGTAATGCCGAGCGAGGGATTGGCTTTCTTCCACACCTTGACATCCGTCCAGTCGTCGGTATCCTTGGCCCCGTATATCACCGGATAGAAGGTGGCATCAATCTTCCGGCCTGCGATAATATCCAGTGCCTTTTGATGGGTTTCATAGCAAATGGAATGGGTGTCCGTTCCGGCTGTCGTAATAAGGAAATACAACGGCTGCGTCCGGGCATCGCCGGAGCCTTTAGTCATGACATCAAACAGCTTCCGGTTCGGCTGCGTGTGCAGCTCATCGAAAATCACGCCGCTTACATTAAAGCCATGCTTGCTATAGGCATCAGCAGACAAGACCTGATAAAAACTGTGCGTGGGAAGGTAGATGATCCGTTTCTGCGAAGCCAAGAGTTTTACCCGCTTGGATAAGGCCGGACACATCCGTACCATATCCGCTGCCACTTCAAAGACGATGGATGCCTGCTGGCGGTCGGCGGCACAGCCATACACTTCGGCACGTTGCTCCCCGTCACCGCAGCATAAAAGCAAGGCTACCGCTGCCGCCAGTTCCGACTTGCCCTGCTTCTTGGGAATCTCGATGTAGGCGGTATTGAACTGCCGGTAGCCGTTCGGCTTTAAGATGCCGAACACATCACGGATAATCTGCTCCTGCCAGTCGATTAGTTCAAACGGCTTCCCAGCCCAGGTTCCCTTGGTGTGGCAGAGACATTCGATAAAAGACACGGCATAGTCCGCCATGGTCTTGTTGTATTTGGAATCTTTGGCCTTGAATTTCGTGGATCGGTAGCGTTTCAACGTTCGCAAACAGCATCACCTCCTTTGCGGCAACAAAAAAGACCGCCGAGGTTGGCAGTCTTGGTGTACAAATTATGATATTGTGTGATTATTTCTTTCTGATTTTAAGGCAGCGGTCTATGCCGTACAGCACGTTCAATGTGCTGCCGTTGTCCCAATGCACCAGCAGGCTGCCGGTGTCATCCACACCGACAACCGTTCCTTTTGTGCCATTCGGTGGAGCCTGGGCATCATCCATTTGCAGCAGTACAATCCGCGTTCCGTCAGGATATGCACTGCGCAGTTGCTCCAATCGTTCCTTATTCGGATATTTCATCATTATGTTCCTTTCTGCCGTTTTTAAAGGCCGAGGAACCGGAAAGGTGCTGCAGGAGCAGCTTCCGTTCGTCCTTGTATTTCGTACCGATAAAGCCAAGGCGAAGCAGAAAGCAGCGGAAGTCGTATTTCTCGTTGATTGATGGGTGTTCCGTTGCCAGCACCCGTTTCTGCTTCTTTGCCAGATGGCAGAGCGCCGTAATGAAATGGGTGTAGGCTTTGACCGTATCGGCATCCAGGCAGCCGGTGAACCAAGGGAATAACACTTTATCTCCCGTTACCTGCATGCGCAGCACATCGATTTGAAAAACTTTTAGCATAAGATTGCTCTTGGCCTGGATCAGTTTCTTTAGGTTTTCCAGTGCCGTATCGGTGAAGAAGGAGCGCGGCATGGCAATCACCAAGTCGTCTATATTCTCCTGCTTAGACGCCGAATCGTCAGGTTCTTTCACTATTGGTTCGGCTGGTTCTGCATGGAATCCCATGCTGTCGAGTTTTTCAAGCAAATCCTCGATTTCCTTTCTGTCAATCATGTCATCAAAATTAAGATTGCCGTCGCGGTCAACAGTAAAACAATCAATTTCGTAGGCATAGCTGGGAATCCCCTGATACATTTTAGCGGCTCCGGTAATGGTGCTGATGGCATCGGCCAGTTCCTTGCGTGTTTTTCCTTGTGCATGGTACAAAATTTTCATGGTAGTAAACCCCTTTCGTTTTTTATCATGTACATATATCACTCTAACCGGCAATTATAGCAAGGGGTTTGTACCATAAATTACACGTACTATTCTTGTACTGTCGCCATTTTGCCGAGCAGCTTTCCGGTCAGCCACAGGCCGCCATCAATCAGCGTCGGCAGAAAGCATTGGTCGCGGAACTTGTTCCAACCGGTTTCCTTGTCAGCGGATGCCTGCAACGCAGCGGTGTAGGCATCCGCTACTTCCTTGGCTGCCGGAAGCACCGTCGTATTCAGCCAGGAAATGGTGGCGTTCTTGACATCCTCCTGCACCGAGTCCAGAATGTGTTCCTTGAGTTCGTTTTTAATCGTTTCAATATCCATATTAGTATCTCCCTTCAAAATCTGTTATACCGCGGGCAATGGCCCGGGCGAAATCATCCGCGTTATTTGTGAGCAGCGCGGCATCATCCTCGTTATCAATAAAAGCTGTTTCCACCAGAACGGCGGGCATCGTGGTGTCCTTCAGCACGATGAGGTTGGGCCGTTCCTTCAGACCACGATCCACTGTGCTGAGGCTCTGCACAATCTGCGACTGAATGCAGGCGGCAAGCTGCGGGGACGAACCGCTGTTGTTGGCATAGATAAGCGTTTCTGTACCGCTGGCGCAGCCGCTGTCGGCATTGCAATGCAAACTGACGAATACATCAGCAGGCCATGTATTTGCTGTATCCACCACACAGGGCAGATCCGGTGTTTCCCCAGCCAGATTATCACTTTGCAGGAGCTGCACCTCGCAGCCTGCCGTCTCCAAATATGTTTGGACGAGACTGCCAATCGTAGCAGCCACATCACATTCCCGCAGTCCGGTGTTTGGGTTCACCGCGCCGATGTCCTGTTCCCGGTCATGCCCGGGGTTGATAAATACACGCATTATGTTGCCTCCATTTCAGTATAGGTATACGTTTTCCCGTTCCGTGTCACGGTTACCCGTTCGTCCGAGCCGACCTGCTCAATGTAACGTTTCACGATCACATCACAGAACTTTTCATCCAGCTCCACCATATAGCAGCGTCGCTTCGTCTGTTCGCAGGCCAGCAGCGTTGAGCCGCTGCCGCCAAATGGATCCAGCACGGTGCAGCCGGTCATACTGGAATTTAAAATAGGATAAGCCAACAGCGGGATCGGCTTCATCGTTGGATAGTCCGCATTTTTCCTAGGCTTGTCAAACTCCCATATAGTGGATTCCTTCCGTCCGGTGTACCATTCGTGCTTTCCTTTCTTCTTCCAACCATAAAGCACCGGCTCGTGCTGCCACTGGTAGGGAGAGCGTCCCAGCACCAGCGACTGCTTCTTCCAGATGCAGCAGCCGGACAAATAAAAACCGGCATCCGAGAAGGCTTTCCTGAAGTTAAGTCCCTCGGTGTCGGCGTGGAATACATAGATACTGGCATCGTCTGCCATGACGGTGTGCATGCAGGTGAACGCATCATATAAGAATTGGTAGAATTTGTCGTCCTGCAGATGGTCATTCTTGATTTTTCCGGCCCAGCCTTCGTAGTTGACATTATATGGCGGGTCAGTGACCACCAGATTGACCGGTGTTCCCTGCAGCAATCGCTGGTATGTTTCCGGCTGGGTGCTGTCGCCGCAGAGCAGGCGATGGATTCCCAACTGCCACATATCACCTGCCTTGGAAAATACCGGCTTTTTGAGTTCGGCATTCACATCAAAGTCATCCTCATGTACACCATTCTTTATATCGTCCTTGAACAGGTCGTCCAGTTCCGCCGGATCAAACCCGGTAAGCGATACATCAAAGTCGCTGCCCTGCAGGTCGGTAATGAGTAGGGCTAATTTATCCGTATCCCAATCGCCGCTGATTTTATTAAGCGCGATGTTTAAGGCTTTCTCCTTTTCGGTGTCCATGTCGATGACGACACAGTCGATTTCCGAGATGCCTTCCCGCTGGAGCACCTTCAAACGCTGGTGCCCGCCGACCACGTTGCCGGTGCGCTTGTTCCAAATGACAGGCTCGACGTAGCCGAACTCGTCCAGCGAGTGTTTCAGCTTTTCGTACTCCGGATCTCCCGGCTGCAAATCCTTTCTCGGATTATAGGCTGCCGGGATGAGGTCTTGTATGTTCTTTTTAATCAGTTCCATAGTTATTTTCCTTTCCGTGACTGCAGCAGGTGTTCCATTAGGTTATCCTGTGGGGTACCTACGAAAGTCGCCGTACAGTTTTGCTTGACGATATCGAAAATCTCATACCAGAGCAGGTTCGCCTGCTTCTGGAATGACTGGCTCATCTGCACAAATGGACTGGTAATCGCACCGCCGGTCGTGGGGTGCTTTCCGAGCAGTCCATAGGTGCTGATGGCTTCCTCGCACTGGATATACCGGGCAAATGCCTGAGCATAGGCTTCCAGCAGTCGGGGATTGACGAGTCGTTCGCAGCCGCGATCCTTCAGCCATTGCCAGGTCTGGCGGAACAGGTCATCCGCACCGAGCGGCTTGCCGTCCCGCTGCCGGGCAGACAAATAGTCGCTGGGATTCGGTATGTCCTCGCCGGTGAGATCTGCGGCATCATTTAAATCGGCGCCTTCTAAGATGGGCGTCGGCAGATCGATAATGGTGGCTGCTTTTCCCTTGGCAATCTTATCGGCCAGCGCCTCCGGCTTATCTCCGGCGCGGATCCGTCTGCCGCCGCGATTGGTTCCGTCCTTGGCCATGGCTGTTCAACTCCTTTCCCATGCGGTAAATCCCCCGTTTGAACTGCAATTTTTGTGCGTGTGACCCCAGCACCGGTCTAGCATTTTGCCGTACCCGGGATTTTGACCGCCCCTCCTGGAGGAACGTAGTCATTCGTAGTGGTATTCCTTTTTGGCATGATGCCAGCGGTCGTCCATCTCGGCGGTTATCTTCGAGTGGCACGGCTTGCACAGCGCCATAAGGTTATCCTCGTCGTGAGTGCCGCCGCGGGAGAGGGGACGGATATGGTGCACCTCCGTTGCCGGTGTGGTTTTGTGGTTCTTCAGGCACATCTCACACAGGGGATGCTTTCCGATGTAGCGGTCCCGGATGCGTTTCCATGCTCTGCCGTATCGTTTCTTGACGACAGGGCTGCGCTGGTAGGTGTCATAGTATTTATCCATCAGCTTCTGGTGCTGCTCGCAGTACCGGTTCACGGTCAGCTCCTTGCAGCCGGGGTAGGCGCACGGTTTCTTTGGTTTCCATGGCAAAGTTCTCATCTCCAGACATAGCAAAAGCCTTCAAGGGATTGCTCCCACGAAGGCTTCTCTTACACTTTTAGGCTATTAGTATATCACACGTTAAGCAGGTACATGCGTCCGCGATTTTGGACATCAGGTCTTCCCAAATAAAAGCAAGGCAAGGTTCTCATCTCCAGACATAGCAAAAGCCTCCAACGGATTGCTCCCTCGAAGGCTTCTCACATTTTTTCATGCTATTAGTATACCACGTCGAACAGATACATGCGTCCGCGATATTACTCATGTGGCTAAAATAATTGGGAATGACTGCCCAAACGATATAGCAGAAGAACAAGTACATCATCTTTGGTTTCATAAATGAGAAGCCAATCTGGATCAATATGGCATTCCCGGCAACCTTTGTATGTTCCACCTAAATCATGGTCTCTATATTTTTCATCCAATTGTTTTCCTTGGGCCAATTGCTCAATGACAGAGAACAGCACATCTATATCTTTGTTCTGCTTCTTTGCCAATTTCAAATCTTTCTTAAATTGAGTGGTGAATTTTACTTCGTACTTCATTTTTCAAGGGCCACACGCAAATCTGTCATATTGGTATACCCTTTTACTTTTTTATCAATGGCGATTCGTTTGCCTTCTTCAATGGCAGATCTAGTTGTTGCATTAGGAACGTCAAGAGTGAGACGGAAGGGAATGCCATTTTCTCGTATCGTTGTTTTTAAGAATATGTTTACCGCCGTCGTCATATTCATTCCCAGAGCATTGAATATTTTCTCAGCCTGATTTTTGACTTCCTTATCCGTCCGGATATTCAAATTTGTATTTACCATATTCAACACCTCCATTTCTGTCTTGAATATAGCATTATTTTTGGCTGATGTCAACACAATGTCAATATAATAAACACATAGCAAAAGCCTCCAAAGGATTTGCTCCCTCGAAGGCTTCTCTCACACTTTCATGCTATTAGTATAACACGTCAAATGGATAAATGCGTCCGCGATTTTGGACATCATGTCTTTCCAAATAAAAGAATAGCAAACTTAGCTAATGCACGATTCTTCCTTTTGTAGGCAGACGACCGTTCGATGTGGAAATGATCAGCGATGGCATAGACAGCGCTCGTTTGTGCATCCTCATCAGCATAGAAGGTTTGCAGTACATATTGCTCGTCACTGCTCAGCTTTTCCCATGCAGGCTGGAACCATGCCATGTACTCGACAGCCTGCCGGTACCGTTCTTTCAGAATGTCGATGTCTGCCAGTCCGGAGATGATATGATCTTCTGTTGCATGTGGGTTGCTGGAGTGCGGCATCCCATCAAAGCCGGACGGATGCAGGCTGGTCATGGCAGCGTATGCCTGCTTAATGTCCTCGCTGGTATTTTCGATGATGAACTGCATACTGTCGTAATCCCGGATGGCATCAATGGTGCCGCTTCGTTTATTCAGGTACTTCCAGATAATACTCATAGGCTGCCTCCTTGCAAGCTGGCCCGGACTGCCTCAATCAGTGCAGCCTGGGTTTTGTTTTTTTCTTTCAATGATTTCATCATGGTTTCATCTATGGTTCCGGCAGTCAGGATGTGATGAATGACGACCGTATCCGTTTGACCTTGCCGCCAAAGCCGGGCATTCGTTTGTTGGTATAATTCCAAGCTCCAAGTTAGCCCAAACCAGACGAGAGTGGATCCGCCTTGTTGCAGGTTCAGACCATGTCCGGCAGAGGCGGGGTAGAGGATAGCAACAGGAATAACACCAGCGTTCCAATCTGTTATATCTTTAGAAGTTTTGATTTCTCGCACGGTAAACCGCTGCTGGATCCGTACCAAGTCATGCTTGAACCAATACGCAATCAATACGGGTTTGCCATTGGCACCTTCAAGGATATCCTCCAGGGCATCGAGCTTTCGGTCATGAATGGGAATGATTCGTTTTTCCTCATCGTAGACGGCACCATTTGCCATCTGGCATAGCTTGTTCGATAGGGCAGCCGCATTTACGGCATCAATTTCTTTCCCATCTAGTGAAAGCACAAGCTGGGAACACAAGGTATCATACATGTTTCGTTCCCGCTTCGATAACTGTACATGGATTTCATTTCGTACTAATGTTGGCATGGTCAGATACTCCTTGCTTTTCATGGAAATGGTGATGTCTGCAATACGTCGATAGATTTCTTCTTCCGCACCGGGTTTTGGCTTGTAAGAAAAGATCATCTGTTGGTTCCGTTTATCTGGTTGGAAAAATTCACTCCGGTAATGGGTGATAAAACGACCAAGTCGCTATCCCATATCCAACAGGCGAAACTCTGCCCATAGATCCATCAGGCCATTTGAAGAAGGCGTACCTGTCAGTCCTACGATACGTTTTACCTTGGGACGAACTTTTAACAAGCTCCGAAACCGTTTTGCTTGATATGATTTAAATGAAGAAAGCTCATCGATTACCAGCATGTCGTAATGAAAGGGGATGCCGGAATCTTTTATCAACCAAGGCACATTCTCACGATTGATAATATGGATATTGACCTGCTGCAAGAGTGCGGTTTTTCGTTCCGTAGCCGTACCAATAGCAACGGTATACGTTACATCATGCAGATGGTCCCATTTCTGAATTTCCGCTGGCCAAGTATCTCGTGCTACACGTAGGGGTGCAATCACCAATACGCGATGGACGTCAAAACTGTCATAGATTAATTGCTCTATAGCGGTTAAGGTAATGACGCTTTTTCCCAATCCCATATCCAGTAAAATGGCAGCCGTTGGATTTTTTAGGATGAAGTTTGTGGCATAGGTTTGATAATCATGAGGTTTGTATTGCATCCAGCATTCCTCCTAGTTGCGTACTATTGTCGATGCAGTATACCGGAAAACCAAGTGCTTCTAACTGGCGCTTCCGATGTACCTGTAGCGGACGCATTTTCTTTCCGGGTGCTTTAAGCTCCACAAAGGCAATGCGTCCATGGGGCAGCAGCACCAATCTATCAGGCATCCCGTCATATCCGGGGGAGACGAATTTGGGACAGATACCGCCTTTATGTTTTACAGCCTGTACAAGCTGCTGTTCGATTATTTTTTCTCGCATGATTTCCTCCGTCAGGGTGTTTAGTATTGGCTTTTCATCAAGGTGTGTGACACCCCCGACACCTGGTTACTATAACTTCCTATAGGGGTTAATTTTTAAGGGCCTATAGAGACTTTAGGGTAGGAGGTGTCGGAGGTGTCACGCTTTAGTTTAAAATGGCTTTTTCTGTCAGCCGTGTTCCGCGAACAAACCGGCCTTGGCGATTCCTAAAACGCATAATCCCGGCTTGTTCAATGGCAGTATAAAAATCGGCAGAATTTCGCACATAATCACCGGTAACATTACAAAAGTTTCGATACGCAGTATAAAAATCACCGGATTTTTCCTGATAGGCTTTACCAAGCTCACAGCACTCATCCAGGAAATGGCCGAGCCAGTCGTTGTTTTCACGATACGAGCCGATGGCTTCCCGCACACAAGCTGGTGTGGTAAGCTGAAAATTTTTTTGAATGATCTTCTGTGCCCCTTCAATGATCCAAGTCAGGACATACTCGCCTGCATTTTTCAGCAGGTAGTCTGCATAATTTTTGATATCGTTGTTTCCTTCAATGTGAGCGTTAAAGGGTATCACAATGAGCCTGCGCCAGGTACCGGGATCATTGGCACCGACGCGGGGTAGGTGATTGGTATAGAGCACCAAGGTATGGCTGGGAATAAACTGGAAGGGATCTTTATATTTCTTTTCTGCAAAGACCGCATCCGTTGAGCATAATTGCTTGATGATGGAGGTGTTGAGCCGCATACCTTCATCAAGCTCGGCGGCAATAAGCAGCCGTTTCCCTTTAGCCTCGGCCATTTCCGGCTTTACATTCCGGCGGCAGCCGACAGTTAATGTATCTGCTGATATGTTGCCGCTATAGGTGCCAAGTACTCGGGAGATAACATTCCAGAAGGTGGATTTCCCATTACGACCTTCACCGTAAGCGATGATCAGCGCTTCTACGTATACTTTTCCGATAGCAGCCAGTCCCACGATTTGCTGGACATACTCAATAAGCTCTGCATCTTTGCAAAAGAAGGTATCGATGGCAGAACGCCACAAATCTTTTCCATTGTCACCGGGCGAAACCTCTGTTACCTTGGTGATTTTATCTGTTGCTGTTGACGGATGTATGCCACATAATCCATCGGGCAGATAATATGTGCCTAGTGGGGTGTTCAGTAAGAATTCATTATTGTCGAGCTCTGTCGGTTTACATTGCAGCATGGGTTTTGCCGCCTGCAGGCAGGAGTTTAAATACTTGGTATCGCGACGCTTAATGACGAAGGTTTTATATTCCTTTGCGATCGCATATTGGGTAAAGGCTGCCAGTTGTGCTGCATCGAACAGCTTCTTTGCCTTAGCTGCACCGGAGCCGACTAACACATCAGACCCACCGGATTGCTTTAGCTTTTGCCAAGCAACATGTTCCGCAGTCTCCGCTTCTTGTAGCTGCCTGTCGGTTAATTCCTGCACCACAGCGAGAGCTTGTTCGTCGGATTCGTTCCAACATATCCCGTCATAATGTAAAAAGTCGGTAGCCGTTGTAAATTGGAGCGTATCGGCATATTCCCGAGCCACCTCTGCATGCCGGGTGAACGGCTATGGCGGTGAACCTTTTAACGCCTTGCTCAGGGCGATTTGCAAGAAATGAATAAGCTGTTGCATCGCTGTAAAATAATTTGCGATGACAAATATAAGATTGAACATCGCGCGAAAATGTGATATAATAATTTATCATCGGTTTCATGTCGGACGGTTCATCTCTCTCCTGTTATCTTGAGTATACGGGAAACGGCATTTTTCACCGCTCCCGAGAGTACACGACTTGACCGTACATGTACGCATGGAAGGAGGGGTCTCTATTGGCAGATACTGAATTCAAAATCTTCGCGAAACGGCTTTCGATGAAGTATCGGCGGAACAGGAAAGTTGAGGCTTTTGCCAAAGAATTATTTGAAAAGATCTATTTGCCAGAATCTGAAGACGATCCCGTTGATGAAACCCTGCCACGGACTTACAAGGCCTATTACTACGGGCAGAATGATATATCGGAACTTGCCTCCAAGATTTCCGGTTCTCTTGATACCGGGAATTTTGCTGAATACATTCAGACGGATTCCGATGACACGATTGAGTATCTTTGTGATTCGTTCAGACCGTGGTTTCCGGATATTGACAGCAGCAATTACTGCGCGTGTATAGCAGAGCGGTTCAAGGACATCATCGACCATGCGGCTGCGCCAAAAACAAAAGACACCACTCTTGCAGCAACAAGCGGCGGTGTCCCTGCCATTCAAATGGCGACATTGAAAGAAAAATACGGCATAGGCCTTGTGGCCGAAACCGGAAGCGTATGCCCAAATGACGGATGTCAGAAATCACTGTTTACATACCGCGACGGACATACCGAGCTGATCTATGACGTCGCAGTTATTGATCCAAGCAATTCTTCCAATGAGCAATCCAATCTAATCGCGCTTTGCCCGGAATGCACGGCAAAGTACGCTGCTCTTAAGACTCCTGATGATATTGCCCGAATGACGAAAATAAAAGAAGCGCTTGTCAATGCTCATGATGATCAGGAGATCAGAGCCGATCAGCATGTGCAGGAAGGCGTCAGGCATGTGATAGAAAAGATTCCGTTCATCAAGCCGCCTACAGATATCGACCTGAATTATGATCCGGTTCCGGTCAGGCAGAAAATCAGTGATTTTGCACTGTATCTTCGTATCAAGACAGACGTGAATGTCTACTTCAAAGCTTGGCGTTTCGACACATGTCTCGAAGAAATTTCTGGATGAGACCGTCCGGCTGCGCAGCAGGATCAATTTCCTGAAGACGCAGAATGAAGGATACGATGAATCCCAGAAGCTTGCCAATGAGACTAAAGACGCCAAGACCCGCATGGAGGACGCCAGAAAGAGCCAGCTGGATACTGTTCAGACCATAATCAATCAGGAAATGGTTCGGATGGACGATTTTATATACGACGGGAAACAGTATGCTCCTGAGATCAAATTTTCAGATGCAAAGAATGGAAATCCGAAGTACACCTTCGGCTGTGATTGGAATTCCGGCACAGGAGAAAATTATAAGAATCTCATCATTTTTGACCTGAGCGTATTCAAGACCACTGCGCTTCCGTTTATCGTTCATGACTCCCTGATCTTCAAGAACATAGCTGACCTGCCCATTGACAAGATTATGCAGCTCTATATGAACAGCGGAAAGCAGGTCTTCATATCGTTCGATAAGCATAAGGCGTTTACGGAATATACAGCAAAGACAGTCTATGATACCCGCGTGATCGAACTTCATAGCGACGGCGGTGAGCTGTTCGGATGGTCATGGGCTAAGAAGACAGAAAACGAATCAGGCGAAGTGCCGTCAGAGGATGACGAGAAATAAACTGATGGGGGTGCGTATGCGTATCAGTTACAGACCCTTATGGGTAATACTTGCAGAACGGGAAATGTCAAAGAAGGATCTGCGGGAATTAAGCGGAATCAGCACAGCTTCCCTTGCGAAGCTCGGCAAAGGCGAAAACTTGACGACCGATGTGCTTTTGAAGATCTGCGAAGCATTGAACTGCAATATCAATGAAATTGTAGAAACGGTTCCGGATGATGATGAAAAGGGAGCCGCCAATAAACCGGAGGAAAAGAAGAATGCCGCAAAGTACAAACAAGGCACTCAAAGAAGCCAGTCCATATAATGCCGCGATTACGCGGGAACAATTTTTGTTTTATGAAATGCGTACTACGGCAAAGCTCGTAAACGACGGGCTTGATAAGGATGCCGTGGTTGAACATATTGTGGCGGAGAATTTGTTTCAGTATCCGACGGAAAAGTCTGTCCGGAAGATGGCGCTTGCCTGCATCCGGAGGCTTGAAGCAATGGAGGATGATTCGCTTGTTACGGCCATTGCGACACAGCCGAGTGACGTGGCAAAGCAGATATGCCTGTATGCCATGATGCGGCAGTACCGTCTGGTATGGGATTTCATGCTGACGGTCATCGGGGAGAAATACCAGAAGCTCGACAGCTCATTCGGCAGAGTGGATCTGAATACATTCTTCATGCGGCTGCAGGAGCAGGATGACTGGGTGGCCACATGGAGTGATTCCACTATTACGAAGGTCCGGCAGGTGCTGACGAAAACACTCGTAGAGAATGAATATCTGGACAGCACGAAGGCAGACCATCTGAATCCGGTTTTGATCAGTCCGGTCCTTGAAAATGCGATCAGAAACGATGGAATGTCACAGGCATTACCGGCCTTTAACTGTATATCTACGGAGGAAATATGAGCGGAGAAATAGATGAGCGTTTGGATAAAGTTCGGGAGCTCCTGAAAGACCCAGATTTTCTGGAAGGAAACGGGCTGTCCAACGAAGTAAATATCAGGATGTTCTGCTATGAGGCAAAGGATGAAATGCGCGTCCGCCACTTCGTAGAACAGATTCTGACAGATCAGACGCTGCCGTGTCATCTGAAAGAAAACAACTTATATGAAATCTTTCTGCGGTGCTGCGAGGATAAACGCATTCTCTCCCGCATGGCAGATCAGGAGAAAAAACGTGGAAAAGATCAGCTTCAGAAGATGATTGAAAAATCCATCACCGTGCAGGCATATGTGGACAAGATCTGTAGCCAGGCTCCGGAAAAAGGAGATGTCTTACTCCTGACAGGAGTCGGCGACGTTTTCCCGTTCATGCGGATTCACATGCTGCTGGAAGCCTTGCAGCCACGAGTTGGAGGCGTTCCGATTCTGGTAATGTATCCTGGGACGTTTGATGGAAGGCATGTGAAGTTATTTGATCGATTAAAACCAAACCCTTATTATAGGGCGTTTAATGTGATATAGGAGGAGCCGCCATATGAGAATTCAGGACATGTTTGTCGATGACATCAACCGAAAGATAAATGGTGTCATCAAGGTAGACCAGGAAGACACGACAACCGAACAGGAATTAAACGAGTATGTTATTACGCGTGAATTGAAGCGGCACTTTATCACCTTCTTCAATTATTACGACGACGCTTTTGATACGCCGACAGCGGATATCGGTGTCTGGATTTCCGGCTTCTTTGGAAGTGGTAAATCTCACTTCTTGAAGATGCTCTCTTATATTCTGGAAAACAGGACAATCAATGGAATTCCTACAGTTGAGCGGTTCCGTAAAAAATTTGCGGATGATCCGGCGACCTTCATGCTGATCGATAAGGCGACGAAGGCACCGACGGAGACAATCCTTTTTAATATCGATATTGAAGGCTTCAGTAACAAGGACAATACCGCGGTGCTGAAGGTTTTCGCGAAGATGTTCTATAACCATCTTGGCTTTCTTGGGGAGGACCTGAAGGTGGCCAAGCTTGAGCAGTTCGTCGCAAAACAGGGAAAGACAGAAGAATTCCGCCGCGTGTTTGAAGAAAAGAACGGCGCTACGTGGGTGGAGACAAGAGAGTCTTTTGGCTTCTTCGAGGATGATGTGGTCGAGACGCTCGAGGAAGTGCTCGGTATGAGTGAGACCGCTGCCCGAAACTGGTTCAACGGGACAGAGACTGCAGAGATCAGCATTGCACAGCTCGTATCTGAGATTAAGGACTATGTGAACAGCAAGCCGAAGAATTTCAGGCTTCTGTTCATGGTCGATGAAGTTGGCCAGTACGTTGGTACAGATACAAATCTGCTCCTGAATCTTCAGTCGCTTGTAGAGAAGGTCGGCAGCGAGTGTGGCGGGAAGGTATGGATCGTCTGCACTGGGCAGGAAGCCATCGATGAGATCATCAAGGTCCGCATGGATGAGTTCTCCCGTATTCAGGCAAGATTCAAGACAAGGCTTTCCCTGTCCTCTTCTGCCGTGGATGAAGTCATCCAGAAACGACTCCTGACAAAGAAGCCGGAAGCAAAGACTGTTCTCCGGGATCTCTATGACCGCAATGACTATGTGCTGAAGAATCTCTTCAGTTTTACGGATTCTGTTCTGGATATCAAAGGCTACAGCGGCGCGGAGGAATTCGTTGTGAATTATCCGTTTGTGCCGTATCAGTTTATCCTGATCCAGAAGATTTTTTCTGAAATAAGGAAGCACGGAGCTGCCGGAAAGCACTATTCCGGAGCAGAACGTTCGATGCTGGATGGCTTTCAGATCGTAGCGAAGTCTATCGAGGATAAGGATGAGCATGCGATTGCACCGCTTTACCCATTCTACGACAGTGTACATTCTTTCCTCGACGGATCGATCCGCCGGGTAATTGAACGCTGCCAGAAGGCCGCCGATAATCATGATGGAATTGAGGATTATGACGTCAAAGTACTGAAGCTTCTCTATCTGATCCGGTACATCGACGATGTGAAGGCGAACCTGGATAACATCGTCATTCTGATGGCAGACGATATCCGGACGGACAAGATCGAGCTCCGGCAGACAGTACAGAAGTCACTGGACCGTCTGAAGAGTCAGAACTATATCGACCGCCGCGGCGATACCTATATCTTCCTGACAGATGAAGAGCAGGACATTGCACGGGACATCGCGAATACAACTGTCGATACCGCCAAGATCGTGGAGCGTATTGGGAATATGATTTTCGGCGATATCTACACGCAGAAGAAATACCGCTATGGGAAGTATGACTTTCCGTTTGACGAGATGGTGGATTCCACCTCAATCGGAGCTGTTACCGGCGGCATGACGCTCCGCTTCCTGACAGTGGCGGCGGATGCTACTGACAAGCAGGAGCTGAGGCTGATGACGGAGTCCAAGGGAGCCGCCATTGTTGTGTTGGCGGATACGCCGTACTATGAATCTCTGGAAAACGCCATGAAGATACGCAAGTATGTGAAGCAGCGTAACGTGAATCAGCTGGCGAAATCCGTACAGGACATTATCCGCGACCAGCAGGATGAGGCCGGAAAGTATGAGACCAGCGCCAAGGAAGAACTGGAAAAGGCTATCTCAGGCGCGGAGTTCTATGTGGACGGCGAGCATATTGAGATCAAGAGCGGGACGCCTGTTTCCAAAATAGATCAGGCGCTCGAATATCTCGTGGCTCATGTTTACAGTGAGCTCGACCTCATCACAAAGAATGCAGAGACCGACGCGGACGTAATTGAAATTCTGCGCGGCACGAATCCGCAGATGGAAGGAACAGAGGATAACCGGGACGCCGCGGCAAAGGTCGAAGAATATCTCGAAATGCAGTCCATGAAGAAGCTTCCGACTTCGATGGACGATATCCAGACACGGTATCAGAAGATTCCGTATGGCTGGAAGGAAATAGACATCGCCGCGGTTGTAGCTCTTCTGATTTATCAGCAGAAGGTCACGATCAAATATGGCGGTGCACAGATTCGTCCGGATAATCCGAAACTTCCGGATATGCTCCGCAAGAAGACGGAACGCGGCAAGGCTATGATCTCTATGAAGCAGTCCGCTTCCGTGCAGAAGATGAAAGCTGCAAAGGAAATCCTGCGGGAGTACTTTGACATCATGGATGTGCCGGATGATGAGGACAGCCTCGTCATGAAGATCATCGAGCTATTTGAGAAGCAGAAGAATCATTATGAGGAGCTGAACCGCAGATATGATGGTCACAAATATCCGGATCACGACAAGGTAAGAGCTGCCATTAAGCTGATGGACGATGTTCTCTCGCAGCAGAAGGACGACATCGCCCTGATTGACCGGCTTGTGGCTGATGAGACAGATCTGTTTGACAGCAAGGAAGACATGCAGCCGGTGGAGGCATTCTTCAAGAATCAGGTCACGGTCTTTGATGCCGCGGTGAAGATGGAATCCGACCTGCGAAATGACCTGCCGTATATCCAGAAGGATGAAGAGACCAATACCGCGCTGAATCAGATCAGGAAGATCACGATGGTGAACGGCAGCAATCCGGCTGTTTATAAGCAGATCCCGGAACTTAATACACTGATGGATAAGGTTCGGGCTGGACACAATAAACTGCTTGAAGCAAAGCGTGCAGAGCTTCTTGAGATCGTTTGCCAGTGCCTTGCCGAAATTCATCAGGCCGGAGGCGAAGGCAGCGAGTTCAAAAATGCCATAGAGAAAGCGGATAACTACTTCACACAGATGAAGAACCAGATTGCCACGACAAAGACCATTGTCCTGCTTGATGGCATGACCACACAGATGTGGAACTATAAGGACGACACCGTTGCTGCAATCGAATCCGCAAAGAAGCCGAAGAAGCCGGTAAAGCCTGTGCAACCGAACCAGCCGAAAAAGCATATCAAGAACTGCTATCGACAGGCGATCTTTAAGCAGGCGACACTGGAAAGCGAAGCTGATGTAAATGATTATGTGGAGCGGATGCGCTCTTATCTGAATGCGCTTCTGAAGGACTGCGACGGAATCAAACTGAACTAAGAGAGGACTCTTTCATGGATAAGAATGCAATAAAGAAATACGCCGTCTGGGCAAGAAACGAACTCATTGAGCGCGTGTCGCAGAAGGCAGATCAATATGAAATCAGCGCGGATGCAGATCCAAATGCGGACTATGCGCATGGCGTTCTTCTGACAGCGGATGAGAAGAAGCAGCGTGCGGCGCTGATCGGGCAGGTAAAGGAAAAGGGACAGGATCAGGTGATGGAGGAAGTTGCCTACACATGGTTCAACCGCTTCTCTGCCCTGCGGTTTATGGAGGTCAATAATTACCTTCCGTCCCGTGTGCGTGTATTCACGGACGCGGACGGCAGCTTTAAGCCGGAGATACTTGCCGAGGCGATCCATCTGGAACTTGACGGGCTTGATATGGAGAAAGTCTATGCTTTGAAGGATGCCAACGACGATGACGCTCTTTTCAAGTATCTCATCATCACCCAGTGCAGCGCATTATCTGGTGTTTTGCCGGGGATGTTTCAGAAAATCGCAGATTACACCGAGCTGCTGTTCCCGGATAATCTGTTGAGGAAAGGCAGTGTCATAGAACGGATGATCTCTGACATTCCTGAAAGCGATTGGAATATATCAGAGGGCGGTCAGGTCGAGATTATCGGATGGCTGTACCAGTATTATATTTCTGAAAAACATGAAGAAGTAATTAAAGTAATCGGAAAAAAATCTATAAAAGCGCAAGATATACCAGCTGCAACGCAACTTTTTACGACAGACTGGGTCGTTCGCTACATAATTGATAACTCTGTCGGCAGATACTGGATTGAAAGGAACCCGGAAAGCAATCTGAAAAATGAACTAGAATACTTCGTCACACCAAAGGATGGAGTAATACCACAGGTAAACGAGAAAATCACGCCAGAACAGCTAACAGTATTTGATCCCTGCATGGGTTCCGCTCACTTCGGGGTTTATACCTTTGATGTGCTTGAGAAAATCTATACCGAATACGGTTATACAGAACGGGAAGCAGCGGCTTCTATTGTACAGAATAATCTGTTTGGACTTGACATTGACGAACGTGCGGCGCAGCTCGCCAGTTTTGCTATCATGATGAAGGCAATGCAGTATGACAGACGTTTCCTGAAACGCGGCATCCAGCCACATTTCTATGAGATAAAGGAAAGCAATCATGTAGATTCCTTTACCATTGATTACTTTGCCAATGGCAGCGACAAGCTCAAGAAAGATATACAGTCAATCATAGATGACACACGGGATGCCAAGGAATATGGCTCTATCATTCAGATAAAGCCTGTGGACTTTGACGCACTTTTTGCACGGTTTGCGGAAATCGAGAATGATGTTGATCTCTACAGAGATACAGCATTGGGTACACTTCTTCCGCTTGTGCGTGAGGCAAAGATTCTGTCCGACAAATATGCAGTCGTGGCAACAAATCCGCCGTACCTCAATAAGTTCGATGCAAAGCTGAAAAAATACATTGTGGACAATTATGCTGACTACAAGGGCGACCTGTTTAGCGTGTTCATTTACAGGGACTTCGGATTCTGCGAAAGAAATGGATATTCCGGCTTCATGACACCGAATGTTTGGATGTTCATAAAATCGCATGAGGGTTTGCGTAATTATATTTACTCATCTAAGGGGATTGTCACTCTGGTACAGATGGCAAAGGGAGCATTTTTCAGCGAAGCGACAGTTGATGTTTGTGCGTTTGTTTTGAGCAATTGGAAGAATGAAAAGGGCCTGTATATCCGTTTGGAAGATTTTAAGGGTGGCATGGAAGTTCAGCGTAAGAAGGTAAAGGAAGCCTTAAATGATTCTAATTGCAGATATTATTATGAAGCATCGCAGTTGAATTTTTCAAAGATTCCCGGCAGTCCAGTGGCGTACTGGGTTGCTCAATCACTATTAACAATTTTTGAAAGTGAGCCTAATATAGGAAAACTTGCAGATGTCCGCATTGGTATGGGGACAGGAAATAACGATCTCTTTTTACGCGAATGGTGGGAAGTTAATGTTTCTAAAATTGGATTTGAAATTAAAAATGTTAAAGAAGCAGATTTGTCTGAAAAAAAATATTTTCCTTATGGCAAAGGAGGGGACTGCAGACGATGGTATGGGAATCAAGACAAAATTGTATGGTATGACGCAAATGGAAGATTGGAAATGAAGCAGACGCCTGGTCATAGGGAAAATGGGGGTATGGACAGGTATTTTCAACAAAGTTTAACGTGGTCTTATAACACCTCAGCGGCATTCAATGCTAGATATATGCCCGCAGGATTCGTATTTGACGTTAATGGTTCTTCAATTTTCGCTTCAGATGATATTCGGCAGTATATACTTGGCTTTTTGTGCTCTGTTGTATGCCGTTATATTCTTAGTATTACAAATGCGACAATAACAACTCAAGCAGGAAATATCCGAGATTTACCACTGGCCATAAAAAACTCAAATGAAGTAAATAGGATGGTCGATTATTGTATACAAGTGGAAAAAACAGATTGGGATTCTTTTGAAACATCATGGAATTTTAAAGAAAACCCTCTGATTGCTAAGACCGATACGATTAAGAAAGCTTTTAAAAAATGGCAGCAGGAATGCGACGACCGCTTCAATAAGCTCAAAGCCAACGAGGAAGAGCTTAATCGCATCTTCATCGATATCTACGGCTTGCAGGACGAGCTGACGCCGGAGGAAGAAGACAAGGACGTGACCGTCCGCAAGGCTGATCTTGGACGGGATATTCGCTCGTTTGTCTCCTATGCCGTCGGCTGTATGTTCGGTAGGTATTCACTTGATGTGGACGGTCTTGTCTATGCCGGTGGTGACTGGGACAGCTCGAAGTATAAAACATTTATCCCGGACAAAGACGCCATTCTCCCCATCACAGATGACGAGTATTTCGCGGATGACATCGTCGGCAGATTCGTGGAGTTCGTCAGAACTGTTTATGGAAGCGATACGCTGGAAGAGAACCTGAAGTTTATCGCAGATGCACTGGATGAGAAAGGCTCAACTCCCCGAGAAGTAATTCGGAATTATTTCTTGAATGATTTCTATAAGGATCACTGCAAGACATACCAGAAGCGCCCGATCTACTGGCTTTTTGATTCCGGAAAGAAGAATGGCTTCAAGTGCCTGATCTACATGCACCGCTACCAGCCGGATACGATTGCTCGGATTCGTACAGATTATGTACATGAGCAGCAGGCACGCTATCGGACAGCAATCTCCGGTCTGGAGCGTCAGATCTATGGGGCATCCACATCTGAGCGGGTACGCCTGAACAAGCAGCTGGATAAGCTCAAGGATCAGGCAGAAGAAACCCGTCTGTATGAGGAAAAGATTCATCACCTGGCGGATCAGATGATTTCTATTGATCTGGATGATGGCGTGAAGCATAACTATGCGATATTCCAGGATGTTCTTGCGAAGATTAAGTAAAGGAGGCCTGCTTATGGCTCTGCCTGATTCAGATAAAGTAATACAGGAATTAAACCGCCGGTTCGCAGCGCCGCTTCCGGAATTTTATAAGCGCCGGATCATTTTCTGGTATGACGAGGATCATGATTTCCTGGAGAAGATTCAGAACGGTGAGATTGAACTGACGGATGCAAAGCTCATCACGCTTGATGATACAAATAATTTTGAAGTCAAGAAGCTCCTGACACATGACGACAAGGCAAGCAATTACTGTGTCTATTGTCCGGTAATCTATCCGGATGAGAAGAACTGGCTTCTGCCGGTCCAGTTGTACAGCGAGGAATTCCGTGCTGATCTCGTCTCAATATGGCTGGAGGAGATGGGCATCGAGAACACAGCAAATCTCCGGAAGACGGTGAAGGATTATCGCTCTTTCTTCAAGACGAAGGCGCACCGAACGAAGGTGGCAAATCTCAATCAGAAGATCACTGCGCCGGTGCAGCTGCATAAGGCTGTCATGGCTGTGCTTTGCGGTGTAAAGAATACAGATCCGAATCTTCTGATACGGACAGTTCTGCGTGCCGGAATCAATCAGGATGAGAACAGTATTTATCAGTCGCTCGTGAAATATGGGGCAGATACTGTCTTCTGGCAGATGGTGGCTCAGGTAACAGGATACAGAGAAGAGACACCGGATCTGGGCAGGCTCTCCTGCCATATTCTGATGACTGCTGTGACGCGAACTATGCGGATGGATAATCTGGTCGGGCTGGACGGCTTTATCTCTATTCCTCATCAGAGCTATTGCTATGATTTCATGTCGGACTGGATGCATTCGGATGAGACGCAGGAACTTTATGACATTGCGAGAAATGTGGAAGATGAGCTTCGGCTTCCAAGCCGGTTCAGTCAGCTGCCGATAGAAGAACTGGTTGGCACGGAGATTTTTCCGTGTATTGACGAGTGCATTTTAAGAAAGCTGATGACGGACATCATCGATCATACTGTAGATGTTGATGCCATCATGCAGACAGTCGAGAAGCGCAGAACCCTTCTCTGGTATGGACGAGTCCAGGATTTCTATGAAGGGGTTCTGGAAGTTGCGCACATGCAGAAGTTCTATCTGGATCATTCTGCCGGATTCCATACTGTGGAGCCACATAAGGTCTGGAAGGAATATACGTCTGATTATTATCAGATGGATACCTACTACAGGCTGTTCCATGTAGCATTCGGAAAATCCCTGAATTCATCCAATCCACTCCTGGATGACCTGTTCAAACATGTGGCGGATGTTGTAGAAGGGTTATACGCGAACTGGTTCCTCGGCAACCTAGGTACAAACTGGGCCACGGCGGCAGCAGACAACCTGAAGGATTATGGGCGCATAATGGAAGTCCCTCAGCAGAAAGATTTCTATCGTAACAGGGTGAAGAATGCAGATACGAGGGTTTTCGTGCTGATTTCTGATGCCATGCGCTATGAGGTTGCTGTTACCCTCGCGAATGAACTGCGGCAGGAAACCCAAGCAAACGTCAAAATGGAATCCTGTGAAGGAATATTCCCGACAGTGACGAAATTCGGAATGGCTGCCCTTTTGCCGCATAATGATCTCACCGCAGAACTGCGGCCGAATGGTGTTATCGGAGTCCTGGCTGACGGAAAGTCTACGGAAGCCGGTGACCGCGATGGGATTTTAAAGAAGGCAAATCCGTCCAGTGTCGCTCTGCAGTACAAGAACATTATCAAGATGAAACGTGCTGATCGAAGTGCCCTGGTCAAGGGTATGGATGTCGTATACATCTATCATAACAGGATTGATGAGACAAGTCATACCGATGAAACAGAGGTATTCAATTCATGCCAGGATGCGATTGCTGAACTAAAGAACATGGTAAGGATCATTGTGAACGAGTTCAGCGGTACGAGGATTTTCATCACATCTGATCATGGATTTATCTACACTTATCAGCCTCTTACCGAGGATGCGAAAGTAGATAAAACGACAGTATCCGATGAAGATATCGAAGTGGATCGCCGTTACCTTATTACGAAAAAGGGCGCGAAGCCGGATTATCTGCTTCCAGTAAAGTTCCTTGATGACACCCAGTTTGATGCCTTTTCGCCTATAGGGAATACCCGGATCAGAAAAAAGGGCGGTGGACTGAACTTTGTTCACGGCGGTATCAGTCTGGAAGAGATGGTCGTGCCGGTGATCGACTACCATTACATGCGCACGGACAGCGCTGGCTATCAGAAAAATAAGAAAAAGTACGATACAAAGCCTGTTTCCTTAAGTCTACTCTCGGCGAGTCACAAGATCAGCAACATGATCTTTTCTTTGAATTTCTACCAGAAAGAGGCTGTATGCGCAAACCGTGAAGCAGCGACATATCTTCTGTATTTTACAGATGCAGAGGGTAGGCAGGTCAGCGATACGCAGCGAGTGATTGCGGACAAGACGAGCGATGACAATCAGGACAGGACGTTCCGTGTGAGTTTTAACCTGAAATCAATGAAGTACAGTAACAATGAAACCTATTATCTGGTTATTGCAGATGAAAGCGGTCTGCAGCTTCCGCAGAGAGAGGAGTTTACGATAGACATCGCTTTCGCGGTCGATAATTTTGATTTCTTCAGTTAAGGGAAGGATGCTTGTAAATGGATGAAACAGCAGCGGGAGAAAGGAGTACCCGTGAAATTATAAAAGAAAAACTCCGTCAGAACTTTGACGGCAAGATCGTTCGGAAAGACCTGACGAAGAAAATCAAGGAAGGTGCGAACGTACCGGTCTATGTCCTCGAATTTTTGCTTGGCCAGTATTGCAGCTCGGATGACGAAGAGGTTATAGAGCGAGGCATTGAGAACGTAAAGAAGATCCTGTCGGATAACTATGTCCGTCCGGATGAGGCGCAGAAGGTGTTGTCCAAACTCAGGCAGCGGGGAAGTCATACCATCATTGATATGGTGACCGTGGATCTGAATCTGCGGTATGACGAATACGAGGCATCTTTCTCGAATCTGGGACTGACTGGAATTCCAATCAGTGAGGATTATGCAGAGAAGTATGATCGTCTACTCTGCGGCGGGATTTGGTGCATCGTGCAGCTGGAATACGATTCTGGAGAAGAGGCGGTTCCGGATATTATCTCACCTTCCGGAGATCGGATTCAGTCAAAGAGAAAACGTCAAAAAGATATGACGCCCATCAGCATCCGGAAGCTGACACCGATCCAGCTCCCGAATGTGGATATGGATGCGCTGAAGGCGGGCAGGAAAGATTTCACGAAGGAAGAATGGCTGAATGTCCTGATGCGGTCCATCGGCATGGAACCAGACGAGCTGACAGAGCGTGAGAAGTGGCTGCTCCTGACCAGAATGATTCCACTGGTTGAGAATAATTTCAATCTCTGCGAGCTGGGACCACGGTCTACTGGAAAATCCTATCTCTACAAGGAGGTATCGCCGAACAGTATCCTGGTGTCCGGTGGTCAGACGACGGTAGCGAACCTTTTCTACAACATGGGACGGAAGACAATGGGGCTTGTCGGTCTGTGGGACTGTGTCGCCTTTGATGAGGTTGCCGGGATCAAGTTTAAGGATAATGATGGAATTCAGATCATGAAGGACTATATGGCGTCAGGATCCTTTGCCCGGGGCAAGGAAGAGAAGGCGGCATCCGCATCGATGGTCTTTGTCGGGAATATCAATCAGAGTGTGGATGTGCTCTTGAAGACTTCGAGCTTGTTTGATCCATTCCCTCCGGAGATGGGAACGGACACCGCTTTTCTGGATCGCATTCACTGCTATCTGCCAGGATGGGAGGTTCCGAAGTTCCGCCCGGAGCATTTTACAGATGACTATGGATTCATCACAGATTATCTGGCCGGATGGATTCGCGAGATGCGTAAAGAACAGCTCGGCGACGCTCTGGATCACTATTTCCATCTTGGAAAGAATCTGAACCAGCGCGACGTCATTGCGGTCCGCAGAATGGTGGACGGATATCTGAAACTCATGTATCCGAACGGTGAATTCACGAAGGACAATGTAGAGGAAGTCCTGAAGATTTCTCTTGAAATGCGCCGCCGTGTCAAAGAGCAGCTCAAGAAGCTCGGCGGGATGGAGTTCTATGATGTGAATTTCAGCTATATCGACAATGAGACATTTGAGGAGAAGTATGTCTCCGTGCCGGAGCAGGGCGGCGGGAAGCTGATCCCAGAAGGAATCTGCAATCCAGGTCAGGTCTATACGGTTTCACGTGGCAAGAGCGGTATGCTCGGCGTGTTCCGTCTGGAATCGCAAATGCTTCCGGGGACTGGAAAGCTCGTATGCACGGGGCTTGGAAGTGACCGCGGCGCAAAAGAGGCGACAAATACGGCATTCAATTTCCTGAAGGCGAATGCAAAACGGATCAGCGGCTCCATCAGCATGACGTCGAAGGATTACAACATCAATTATCAGGATCTGCAGGGCATCGGAATCACAGACAAGCTGGCTCTACCGACGGTTATTTCTATCTGCTCTATTGCACTGAACCGACCGGCGCAGAGTTCTCTGGCCGTTCTGGGAGAGATCAGCATCGCCGGTTCCATGATCAAGGTGGATGAACTGGCGAACGCGCTACAGGTGTGCCTTGATAGCGGAGCGAAGAAGATTCTGCTTCCGATCACATCGGCAGCGGATATGGGAACTGTCCCGCCGGAGCTGATGGGAAGTTTTCAGATTATCTTTTATCAGAGCGCGGAGGACGCAGTGTTCAAGGCGCTGGGAGTGGAATAAGCATTTTTATTGAGGTATCGTATGAACGTAAGAATTGAGGAATCATTTGAACTGTTGTCCCAACAAGAATGGGATGATTTCTTAGCTGTAAATTATTTTGATAACATGATAATAGACGGCAGTAAATTTGGGATTATCGATGATTTTATTGGCAGTATAGGCAAGCCAAAGTTACCAGAAATAATTCAACAGCATAACAATAAAATTGGCGATTGCAAAATCACATACTGTTTTTGTAGACACTACTACGATAGAGGGATACCGGATGATCCGTGGTATAGTTCTCCAGGAGAAAACGGAGAATCAATACAATATTTTCCCTATTTTAAAAAAGAACATTGGATGAGAAAATATTAGTTCACGTATTTTTCCGACACGTATTATTTAAAGATGTCCGCTGTGTGGGATTCAATTGTTGAGCTTTTGAATTATTACTATGGATTAGAGTATGGATCTGATTACCGGCTAAAAAGTAATGTCTTGAAGTGGTTGAAAGACAATCAGAAAAATTTATATGATGAATTGGATGCCTTGCGGAAAGATAAGATATTCCAAGATGCCAATAAATATAGAACGGCAGTAGCTCATGGAATTTCAGAGAATGAAATCCATAATACCATTTTAGAAGAAAAAGATGTGACGGCTACATTCCCGAAAATAGATGAAAAAGGGAATGTTGTTTTTAAAGAAGTGAAAGGGAAAAGAATCTCTGCCACAGCAGGAGAATATACGAATGTAAAAACAATTATGGACAATATGCAAGATTATGCAGTTTTATCTGGAAATGAAATACAAAAGATTATTTCTATTATTCTTGCTAAGTAATAAACAGAAGGTTATTCGAAAATGTAAGGCTTTACTACTGGTATAGACAGAGTGTACAAGAACCTTTCAACGATAGCCATACTTTTTAACGATTGCAGATTGGGGGTGTCGCTTTTGGCTACAGCAACCGCAGCAGCATACGAATACAGAGCCGGAAGTGAGCTCCCGCTCTACGCCTCGAAACGCAGAAAAGCCCAGAAATAGCGCGGTTTCCGGGCTAAAAACACATAAGGGCATTGTATCAAAGATTACGTCTTGTTAGATACACTCCGTTCTCGCAAAAACATCCAAGTCACCATCTCAAGGATAAAATTGGACATATTCCCAAGAACGGACAAAAGCACAATATGCCGTGGACTTGTTTCCAAGGACGAATAGGTGTCAAAAACACACTGAAAATATATTCAAAACATCCAGATGAGCTCTTGGAACCACATCGAAACCGTTTCCCTGCTGACGAGGGAGTAAAATAAAAAGGAGCCAGCCATGCTGATCAATTTCAATGAAATAAAAGAAGCTGTCTTCTCCGGAATGAATGGCGGGGAAGGAACAATGGCTGTCCGGATGTTCAATGACAGCAAATACCGCATCATCCCGACGAAACTCCATCCGGGCGCATCGATCGGACTCCACAAGCAGGAATCCGGAGACGACATCAATTACATCCTTTCCGGCACCGGCAAGGCTATCTGCGACGGGAAAGAAGAAATTTTCACCGCCGGCTGCTGCCACATCTGCCCTAAAGGATCCTCCCATACCATCATCAATACTGGAGAAGACGACCTTACGATGCTGACCCTCGTCGTTCATGGATAGGAGGCAGCCATGAAATACAAGACCATCGACCACATCGTGATCACTACGGAAAATCTTGAGGCATGCCTTCATTTCTATGTCGATATCCTTGGCATGAGGGCCGAGGAGAAGAACGGGAGATACGCACTCTTCTTCGGGAATCAGAAATTCAACATCCATACAAGAAAAGCCGAATTTCTTCCTGCTGCCGGGAATCCCGAATACGGCAGTCTCGATCTCTGTCTTGCCATTGAAGGCAGCATCGAAGATGCCGAAAAGGAAATCAAGGGAAAAGGCGGCGCCATCGAAGAAGGCCCTGTCACACGCCATGGGGCGCTGGGTGAAATGAAAAGCATCTACCTGAGAGACCCCGACGGCAATCTTATCGAACTTGCCTCTTATGAAGGCTGAATTGGACCATTTGGAAGGAGAAATCTATGAACAAGGAAGAAACCTGCCAGTACCTCAAAGACCACGGAATCACTTTTGAGACCACCGAGCATAAGGCTGTATTCAACATGGAAGAACTGGCAGAGGTCAAGCTTCCTTATCCGGAATGGGACGCCAAGAACCTTTTCGTCAGGGATGACAAGAAAAGGAATTACTACCTCATCACCGTCAAGGGTGAAAAGCAGGTGAACTTCAAAGAATTCCGCAAGGCGCAGGGCCTGAGGGCCCTCTCCTTTGCCAGTCCCGATGATCTCTTGAAGTACCTCAAGCTCACCCCGGGCTCTGTCACTCCGCTCGGCCTTCTGAATGACGAAGAAAACGCGGTTCACTTCTACCTCGATGAGACATTTTTGAGCCATAAGATAGGTGCTCATCCCAATGATAACACAGCCACCATCTGGCTGGACACAGAAGACCTCATTCGCATCCTCAAAGATCACGGAACCGAAGTCAACATCGTGGAAATATAAAAAGGAAATGAAAAAGCAGCCCCGCAAAAGGACTGCTTTTTTAGTGCAAGAACCCGCCTTCCTCATTCCCTCTCGAGTTCCGGCGCTAAGACGAGTATATCGCCGTGTTTGATCACGGTGCTGCCGGAAGGAATGATGGTGTCTATGCCTCTCTTGATCAGGAGGACGCGGCGGGCGCTGGAGGAGGGGATGGCGGCAAGCGGACGATTGGCCGCTTCGCTTGCGCGGTCGACGACGACTTCTTCCAGAGCGTGATGCTCTTCATCCTCGAAACTGTGAGCCGCAAAGACCAGAAGGTCATTTTCCTTCAGAACCGTACTCCCGTCAGGCACAAGGACTTCGCCATTTCTCATAATCATCGCCACGAGAAGATCCCTCGGAAGCTGAAGCTCTGCCAGCGACTTGCCGCACCAGCTGCTCCCTTCCTTTAGGCGCAGCCGGACGAATCTGATATCGCTGTCATCCTGGTAATCATTAAACGTCGTGCGGATATCCGCCGTAGGATCGATCATCGAAAGCTTCTTGGCCGCGAACGGAAGAAGCGTTCCCTGAATGGAAATCGAGAGAAGTACCATGCAGAACACAAGGTTATAAAGATTGTACGTAATGTCCACCTCGGCCAGCACAGCACCTATGGCAAATACAATCGAGGCCGCCCCGCGGAGACCCGCCCAGGAAACCAGGGCAATCTGCTCCCGCTTGGCCCCGAAAGGCACCAGGATCGCCGCGCTTACCAGAGGTCTTGCCACAAGCGTCAGGAACGTTGTCAGCACCAGAGCCGGCACAATCACAGACGGCAGATCCACCGGCGTCACCAGAAGTCCCAGAAGGAAGAAAATCATCACCTGCGCCACATTCGTCAGGACATCGAAGAAATGGACCAGGTACTTCTTCTGCGGAAGCTTCGAATTTCCGATATAAATCCCGCAGAGGTAGACACTCAGATATCCATTTCCATCAAACTCTGCCGGAATCGCATACGCCAGCACCATGATCGAAAACAGGAAAACCGTGTGACTCTGCTGTGAAGGAAGCAGCCGCGAATGCAGAAGCTTCAGCGCAAGCCAGCCGATTGCGAGCCCGAAAAAAGCTCCGATCAGAAGCTGCTTGGCCAGGAGCAGAGGGAAAGAAAACGCTGCCCCGCTCAAAAGCGCAATCGCCGCCATCGTCAGCATATAACTCATCGGGTCATTCGAACCCGACTCCACCTCAAGGAGCGAGTCCGTATGATACTTCAAAGCCAGCTTCTGCGAACGGAGAATGTTGAAAACTGAAGCCGCATCCGTCGAAGAAATCACGGCCCCGATCAGAAAACTCTCCAGCCACGAAAGCGACAGCGCGAAATGAGCGAATACAGCCACAGCTCCCGCCGTCCCCGCAACTCCCAGCGAAGACATTAGAGCTGCCTCGCGCAGAACCGGCCGCGCTGCCCGCATATTCGTCCCGAAGCCGCCATAAAACATAATGAAAATCAGGCACACTGAGCATACCAGGTTCACCAGAGCATAATGATCGAACTGAATTCGAAACGGCCCGTTCTCCCCGAAGAACATGCCCAGACCGATAAAAATGAGCAAAGAAGGAACAGGAATCTTCTCCAAAAACCGATTCAGCAAAATACAAATCAAAATCACAGCCCCCAATAAAAGCAAGGGTTGATTCAACCACACCACATCCTTCCCTAAGTAATAGAAAATACTCTATTTATAACTGTAACAGCTAGGACGCAATACTGTCAAATAATCAGAGCAAATCATCAATAATAAAAGGAAATATATGAGAAATTGGGAAGAATGGCATGGAAATGAGGGGAATAAAAAAGAAATGAGTGAGATTAGATGTATCGCTAACACTTGCCTTCCCAGACGGGGAAGTACGCCCTTGACCTTGCTCTGGAAGAGAAGGTCGGGATAAGATTATGAAAGGTTTCAAACAAATAAACAGAGCTCTTTCTTTTATTCCTCTTGAAGCTGCCCCCGACGGAGAAAAGAATGCCTTTTACCTTGCTCCGGCAGGAGAAGACCTGCTACACAAGAACAAGCCCCAATTTTAATTTTTTGGTATTTTT
>ERZ791809.61-NODE-61-length-98627-cov-52.314004_pt1 | contig 98627 bp, 115 predicted proteins | sample MGYA00509946_ERZ791809 | MGnify/ENA primary metagenome ERZ791809 (study PRJEB30046, sample SAMN00791993) | human gut metagenome | study: EMG produced TPA metagenomics assembly of the A metagenome-wide association study of gut microbiota in type 2...
AACTGAGTAATTTTATCTTACATCAGTTTGGAGGTTTACACAAACTTTGGGATGCCCCCCTCAAATGGGTTAACGCATCATTATAAATTGATGTAAACACTCTTTTATACCGATACATCAATAGAATTATGAACGAGTCTGTTACCATTTTGGACAAGTGTAGCTTCTACGGATTCTCTTGTCTTTGCTGACGCTCAACTGATAATCTTTGAAAATATCGGAACGCTTTGTTGTGTCACCATTTGAAAGACCTTTTTCCTGAATAAATTCCCGCTTCACATTATCAAACATTTTTTGACGATGATCTTCGGATACATTTGTAAGTTTCTGCCATGATGTACCCTTGCCAGTCACATCCATACCTGCAACACCATTTGCATTCAGTAAATCTCCGTCCGAATCAAACTGCTTCATCAGATTTTTAATAATCGTATCCCTTCCACCGAATATTTCATATATCATCTAATCTGCGTATAATCATAAAATATAGAACTAATGTATATGCGCATAATCTGGAGGAGCCATGATATTAAAATGAAAATAAGCACCGGAATGATCTGCATTCCACCATATATGACGACGAATATATAAAAATCTGACATACACACTTGACAATATGCCTCTGAGCGCGGTGTTGGTGAAAGTGTCAGAACCTGTGGTGTTGCAAGAGAACAGCTTTTTGTTGCAAGTAAGGTGGCGGCAGAGCATAAGACCTATGAAAAAGCAAAGGCAGGCATTGACAAAACACTGGAAACCATGGGACTGGATTATGTTGATTTGATGATTATTCATTCTCCGTAGCCTTGGGATAAGGTCAATCAGAGTGATGACCGGTATGTGCAAGGCAACCGGGCTGCATGGAGAGCCTTAGAAGATGCTTACAAGGCAGGCAAACTTAAAGCAATTGGCATATCCAATTTCCAGATTGGTGATATTGAAAGCCTTCTCGAAACAGCAAAAATCAAGCCGATGGTAAACCAGATTCTGCTTCATATCAGTAATACGCCGCTTGAACTAGTAGAATACTGCCAGAAAAACGGCATTACGGTTGAAGCATATTCACCGATTGCACATGGTGAAATTTTAAAACAGCCGGAAATTAAGGCTATAGCAGACAAATACGGCGTAACCGTTGCACAGCTTTGTATCCGCTATACAATCCAGCTTGGTACAGTTTCACTGCCAAAGACAGCTAATCCAGAGCATATGAAATCTAATTCACAGGTGGATTTTGAAATTAGTGATGAAGATATGAAGATACTCAAAAATTTCAAGAAAATTGAAAGCTATGGTGAAAGTGGTATCTTCCCGGTATATGGAGGAAAAATGTAAAATGAAAAAGCCATATCTGCTTCTTTGTTTTTGAGGACTCCCCATTGATAACTGGTGATGAAAGGCATATAATAGATTAGGTTATGATTATTTGAAAACGGAGATTAATATTTATGGTAAAGATAGATTTGATTACGGGCTTTTTAGGCTCCGGTAAAACGACATTTATCAAAAAATACGCACAGTATCTGATGTCACAGGGATTTCATATCGGAATTCTTGAAAATGATTACGGTGCAGTCAATGTTGATATGATGCTGTTGCAGGATTTAATGGGTGAGCAGTGTGAACTTGAAATGATTTCAGGTGGCTGTGATAAAGAAACGCATATCCGGCGTTTTCGTACGAAGCTGATTTCTATGGGGATGTGCGGCTATGACAGAGTGATTGTTGAGCCGTCCGGTATCTATGATGTGGACGAATTTTTTGACGTATTGCATGAAGAACCGCTGGACAACTGGTATGAGATTGGCAATGTCATTACCATCGTTGATGCAGAACTTGAAAATGAACTGTCCGCGGAGGCAGATTATCTGCTGGCTTCAGAAGCCGCCAATGCCGGAAAGATTCTTTTAAGCCATGCAGACGAAGCAGACGGAGCGCAGATAGAACAGACGATTGCACATTTAAACCGTGCCATGGCGCAAATCGGCTGTAAAAGAAGATTTGACACGGAGATTGTAAAAAAGGGAACGATACAGCTTACCAATTCGGATTTAGAAAGCTTTTCCCTGTGCGGATACGTTTATGAAAATTATCAGAAAATGGATTTATCGGAGCAGAACGGTTTTCAATCGCTTTATTTTATGAACAGCACAATGTCGGAAGAAACATTAAAAGCGGCAGTAAAAAAGCTGTTTGAAGATGAAAACTGCGGCAATATTTTCAGAATAAAAGGATTTTTAAAAGCAGACAATGACAAGTGGCTGGAATTTAATGCCACACGCAGCAAAATGACCTTACAGCCGATTGCGAAGGGGCAGGACGTGCTGATTGTAATCGGGGAGCGGTTGAACAAAGAAGCGGTTGAAAGTTATATACAAAGTGATAGATTCCGCATGTAAGACAGATATCATGAAGATTTCTGCCCGCATTATCATGAATTGTAAAATCTAAAATGTGTGTATAGATATTGTTGTCAAGCAGAGTATAAAAATATGAGCTATCATAAAAAGACTGTGAATTTAACGGTTCAATATACTCCCGATTCCGGGGACATATCAAAAGCCGTTAAGACACAGTCTTTATTTTTACAGACTTATTATTCTGTTCATTATTAATACTGAATGACACCGAACTGCGCCAGTGTATAGAAAACTAAAATAATTAAAAGCAGTACCGGTGCGATATAGCGGATCATCATGCGGTAAATATTTTTGCGCTTGAAGGTTTCGCCGTTTTTGGTGGCTTCTGCAATAATGTAATCGGCGCCGACAAACCAGCCAATCATAATGCAGGTTAAAAATGCAACAACCGGCAGCAGTATGCTGTTACTGATAAAATCACAGAAAGTCAGGAAATCCATGCCAAAGATTGTAAATCCGGACCATATACCGTTGCCTAAAGAGCATGGCACACCGAGCAGAATGGAAAACAGTACAATACCGATACAGCATTTAATACGGCTCAGCCCAAAGCGGTCCATCATCATCGAAACAATTGCTTCCATGACAGATACGGAACTTGTCAGTGCGGCAAACAATACCAGAGTAAAAAAGAGTGCACCCATAAAACGTCCCCCTGCCATTTGTGAAAAGACCTTCGGCAGTGTAATAAACATCAGTCCGGCGCCGCCCTGTGACATTCCGGCTTCTCCGCTGAAAATGTATACGGCAGGAACAACCATCAGTCCGGCAAGCAGGGCAATAACCGTATCAAAAATTTCAATCTGATTGACAGATTTTACCATGCTGACATCGTCACGTGTGTAAGAACCATACGTAATCATAATGCCCATTGCAAGGCTCATGGAATAAAACATCTGCCCCATTGCGGCACAGACGGTTTTCAATGAAAACTTTGAAAAATCCGGTAACAGGTAATATTTTAATCCGGCGGCAGAACCCGGCAGTAATACAACGTAAATGCAGATAACAACTGCAAGAATGATTAAAACCGGCATTAAAACACGGCTGACATTTTCGATTCCTTTTTCAACTCCACACACGACAATCAATGCGGTCAGTGCAAGGAAAATAAAAAAGAAAATGAGTGGTGCGTATTCCTGACTGATAAAGTTTGAAAAAAACGAAGTTTCTGCGGCGGCTTCATTTTGTCCGGAGATAAATACAGCCATGTATTTTGTTACCCAGCCGCCGATTACGCAGTAATACGGCAGGATAATAACCGGAATGATAAAAGCAATCGGTCCGATAAATCCAAATTTTTTATGCACTTTTGCATAGGCTCTTGTAGGACTTAATTTGGTTTTCCGTCCGATTGCAATTTCGGTGGTCATGAGTGTAAATCCAAACGTCAGTGCCAATATAATATAAACTAAGATAAAAATGCCACCGCCGTATTGTGCAGCCAGATAAGGAAACCGCCACAGATTTCCGAGTCCGACAGCACTTCCTGCGGCTGCAAGTACGAATCCAAGCCCGCCGGTAAAGCTTCCTCTATGTTTCTTTTCCATAAAACCTCCATTATTGAATCAAATTATTGTTGTTGAATGCTGATACTGCCCAAAGACAGTTTACAAACAGATTATTATCATAACAGAAGCGTGAAAAATGTGCAAGCACAGGTGTATAAAATATTAAGGATTTATAAAAACAATAAAAAAATAAAAGAAGACTTGACTTTAAGTAAACTTTAAGTTGTATGCTATAAATAACAAAAAATGACTACGCAGCATTACTATGGCTGTGGAATGGAGGAATTTATGTATTTGGAAAAGATTCAGTCACCTGAAGATGTAAAAAAATTAGATGTAGAACAGTTAAAGGTGCTTGCAGGCGAAATGCGCCAGGCACTGATTCAGAAGTTAAGTGTCCACGGCGGACATGTCGGTCCGAACCTTGGTATGGTTGAAGCAACCATTGCCATGCACTATGTATTTGATTCACCAAAGGATAAAATGGTATTTGACGTTTCACATCAGAGTTACTGCCATAAAATGCTGACAGGACGTGCAGATGCATTTTTAGATGAAGCAAAATATGATGATGTATCGGGATATTCTGAGCCGTCCGAGAGTGCACACGACTTTTTCTGCATCGGACATACGTCAACTTCAGTCAGTCTTGCCTGTGGTCTTGCAAAGGCGAGAGATCTGGCAGATGAAAATTATAATGTTATTGCAGTCATCGGTGACGGTTCTTTAAGCGGTGGCGAAGCACTGGAAGGACTGGATTTTGCAAAGGAATTAAACGGCAATCTGATTGTGATTGTCAATGATAATGAAATGTCTATCGCAGAAAACCACGGCGGTTTATATGAAAATTTAAAGCTGTTACGTGATACAAAAGGGCAGGCAGAATGCAACATTTTTAAGGCAATGGGCTTAAATTATGTTTTTGTGGAAGACGGCAATGATTTGACACAGCTTATTGACGCATTTAAAAGGGTCAAGGATTCTAAGGCGCCGGTTGCAGTGCATATCCATACATTAAAGGGTAAGGGATATACATTGGCAGAAGAAAACAAGGAAAGCTGGCACTGGCATATGCCATTTGATATTGAAACCGGCAAAACAAAAGGAAATTATGACGGTGGAGAAGATTACGGTACGTTGACCGCAGATTATCTGTTACAGAAAATGAAAGAAGACGCTTCTGTTGTAGCAATTACTTCCGCAACACCGACGGTTTTTGGTTTTACAAAGGATAAGAGAGAGCAGGCGGGAAGACAGTTTGTGGATGTAGGTATCGCGGAGGAACATGCGGTTGCACTTGCATCCGGACTAGCAACGGGCGGTGCAAAGCCGGTTTACGGTGTGTACAGCACATTTTTACAGAGATGTTATGACCAGTTATCACAGGATTTATGTGTCAATAACAGTCCTGCAACAATTCTGACATTTTGTGCTTCCGTATACGGAATGAACGATATTACCCATATCGGATTTTTCGATATTCCGATGATTGCAAATATTCCGAATCTGGTATATCTTGCACCGACCTGTAAGGAAGAATATTTTGCAATGCTTGACTGGGCAGTAGAGCAGAAAGACCACCCGGTAGCAATCCGTGTACCTGCAACAGGTGTGGCAACTTCCGGCAGACCGGTTGATGCGGATTACAGCACATTAAACCGCTATGAAGTTACAGAAAAAGGCAGTAAAGTGGCAATTCTTGCATTGGGTGATTTCTATACATTAGGCGAGGAAACAGCAGAACTTTTAAAGAAATCCGGTATCCATGCGACACTGATTAATCCGAGATTTATCACAGGCTTAGATAGTGAACTGTTAGAAAATCTGAAAGCAGAACACAGCATGGTTGTGACACTTGAAGACGGCGTGTTAGACGGTGGTTTCGGTGAAAAAATCGCACGTTTTTACGGTGCTTCGGATATCAAGACCTTAAACTTCGGATTAAAGAAGGAATTTTTAGACAGATATAATGTCGAAGATATCTTAAAGGCAAATCATCTGACACCGGAGCAGATTGCAGAGGATATTCAGGCAGTGATGTAAGGTAATTGACAGAATAGATGATACCCCGGGAATATATCAGGCGGTTGGGCTTATATATTACTGGGGTGTTTTTGTATTGACAATAAAAAGGCTCTTTGTCAAGAGTGGAGGTTAAAAAGCAGGCTTTCTTGATTTGCTGAATATTGTGTTAATCGGTATTACAAATGAACTTCCAAAACATGATGAGAAATATGAATTACATCGTTTGATTGGAGCATTATGTGTAATCTGAGTCAGGGAATTGAGGATAAGGCAGTTGCAAGGATTGTTTTGAATATGCATAAGATAGGCTATACATCAAATCAGATAGCTGATGCTGTCGGAATCCGCCGATTCAATCACAATAAAAAGAATCGGCGGACTGGTTTAACTTTTGCCTTTAATTCTGCATAAACGCCTTCATAATATTTACTTCTTTTGCAGTCTTTAAAATAGACTCCTGCTGCATTTTCAGATACAGTTCCAGTGCTTTGACTTCCTTTTCGGAAAAGCCGTCATTGGAAATAATCGTGCAGTCCGGAATTTTACCCTCGGCACTTTTTCTGCCTTCGCTAAACAGTACGAAAGCTGTCGGTTTGCCGTCTTTTTGAAAAATCTGCGAAATAGACATGTTCATTTTACCGTTCATAAGCATACATTCCTTTTCTATATTTATTATATTGTTCTGCGTAACAGCCTGTATGAAATTGTTGAATCCAAACAGCATTTAATTAAAAATATTATAGCAGAACATTTTACAAGAAGCAAACTTAAAACAAAGAAAATCAACTCAAAATAGCTTTTCTAAAATGAAAATTAATGTTATAATAACATGAAATATTTTCGTTCCGGGGACTGAAAAAATCGGTGAAAAGCCGGAACAGCAGGAGGATTGTGGTGAAAAGAGGAAAAAAACGAATTATCGGACTGGTTATATTTGCAGTGGCAGTGGCGCTGATTGCAGGATATATAAAATTTTTTAACGGAACATTTTTATACATTTCGACAGGTTTAAAAGATGATGTCGTATTAAAAGCAGGCAATTCAAAAGCCTACACATGGGAGGCAGATATTCTGCTTTCCGATGCGAAAAAGGAATATGAAAATGTTTTCGGAAGCGGTGTGTGGAGTCAGAGCATGGAAGGTGTCAACATGGATGACTATGTAAAGGACCAGGTGCGCTCCAAGTTAATCCGCGTAAAATGTATGAATCTTTCGGCAAAGGAAAAGGGGGTTGTGCTTTCACGTACCCAGAAAGATGCTGTAAGCAGTGCGGCAGATACATTTTTTAATGCACTGACACAGGAGCAGGTTTCAGCGTTAAATGTAACAAAAGACCAGATTGAAAAAATGTTTACGGAGTTTGCAATTGCAGATACATTATATGACGATGTGACTTCGCAGATTAATACGGAAGTCAGCTCCGATGATGCAAGAGTGATTACAATACAGTACATCTGTGCGGGTTCCAAGTCGGACATTTCTTCCGCAAAAGAGCGTTTGGATAACGGAGAGTCGTTCTATTCCGTAGCAAAGGATTTTGGCGGGGAAGAAGAATCCGAAACAGAATGCAAGCGCGGTGAAATGGAACAGGCATTTGAAACGGCAGCCTTTAATTTAAAGACAGGCGAAACCAGCAGTATTGTTGAAGCAGGCGGAAAATATTACATTATCCGCTGTACCAGTGACAATGAAAAGTCCAAAACGGAAGCTAATAAAACGGCGCTGATGGATGAAAAGAAGCTGGAATATTTTAACAGTGTCTTTGAAAGCTATGAAGCTTCTAAGTATGTGGAAATGAATAAGAAGGTCTGGAACAGCAAGAAGACCGCCAATGCCACAGAACTGCCGGTAAGCTTTGAAACAGTTTTTAATGAGCTGGTAAAATAAATTACGTATTTGTAATGTGATTCTGACAGCAAAGATATTTAAAAGACAAAAAATATAAAATAGAAATAAGAAAAAGAATGGAGAAAATCATGGCAGAAAAGAAATATGATGCGTCCAGTATTTCCATTTTGGAGGGGCTGGAAGCAGTCCGCAAACGTCCCGGCATGTATATCGGAAGTGTCGGAACAAAGGGGCTGAATCATTTAATCTATGAAATTGCGGATAATGCGGTCGATGAACATCTGGCAGGATACTGTACGCAGATTGACGTATCATTAAATAAGGACGGCACGGCAACAATTAAGGATAATGGACGAGGAATTCCTATTGGGATTCACCCAAAGGCAGGAATCCCGGCAGTGGAGGTTGTCTTTACGGTTCTGCATGCGGGTGGCAAGTTCGGTGACGGTGGATATAAGATTTCAGGTGGACTTCACGGTGTAGGTGCATCTGTTGTCAATGCACTTTCAGAATGGCTGGAGGTTGAAATTCACGTAGATGGCGGCATATATCGTCAGCGTTATGAGCGCGGTAAAGCGATGTATCCGCTTGAAAAGACCGGTACCTGCCGAAAGAGCGATACCGGAACGACAGTTACTTTCCTGCCGGATAAAGAAATTTTTGAAAAAACACGTTTTAAAGCCGATTCTATTCAAAGCCGTCTGCATGAGACGGCTTATTTGAACCCCGGACTGACGATTCATTTTACGGATAACCGCATTGAACCGGCAGCAGAAGCAACATATCATGAGCCGGACGGCATTAAGGCATATGTAAAGGACTTAAATACAGGCAAAGAGCCGGTGCAGGATATTGTGTATTATAAAAAGAGCGAAGACGGCATTGAAGTGGAAGTTGCATTCCAGTATGTCAATGAATTTGAAGAAAATATTTTAGGCTTCTGCAACAACATTTATACACAGGAGGGTGGAACGCACATCACCGGTTTTAAGACGAAATTTACCATGGTCATGAACCAGTATGCGAGGGAGCTTGGTATTTTAAAGGAAAAAGACCAGAATTTTACAGGTGTCGATGTGCGTAACGGCATGACGGCAATCGTTGCAGTAAAGCACCCGGCACCCCGTTTTGAAGGTCAGACAAAGACTAAGCTGGACAACCCGGATGCGGGAACGGTAGTAAGTTCCGTGACAAATGATGAAATCCAGCTTTATTTTGACAAACATCTGGACGACTTGAAGGCTGTGCTTGCCTGCGCGGAAAAGTCTGCAAAAATCAGACGTGCCGAGGAAAAGGCAAAGACCAATATGCTGTCCAAACCGAAGTTTTCAATTGACAGTAACGGCAAGCTTGCCAACTGTGAAAGCCGTAATGCGGAGGAATGTGAAGTCTTTATTGTCGAAGGAGATTCTGCCGGCGGTTCTGCAAAGACGGCACGAAACAGACGGACACAGGCGATTCTGCCAATCCGCGGTAAGATTTTAAATGTAGAAAAAGCCAGTATTGATAAGGTGCTTGCAAATGCGGAAATCAAGACGATGATTAATTCTTTCGGCTGTGGTTTTCTTGAAGGCTATGGCAACGACTTTGATATCAGCAAACTGCGTTATCATAAAATTATTTTAATGACCGATGCCGATGTGGACGGTGCACATATTGATACACTGCTGTTGACATTTTTCTACCGCTTTATGCCGGAGCTGATTCAGCAGGGACACGTATACCTTGCAACGCCGCCGCTTTACCGTGCCGAGTTAAAGAAAAAGGAAAAAGGCGCAAAGGCGGGAACAGTCGAATACCTGTATGATGACAAGGCACTTGAAAAGTACAGAAAGAAGCATCCAAGCGGCTCATTTTCATTACAGCGTTACAAAGGACTGGGAGAAATGGATCCGGAACAGCTTTGGGAAACTACGCTGAATCCTGAAACGCGTATTTTAAAACAGGTTGAAATCGAAGATGCCAGACTGGCAACAGAGGTAACTTCGATGTTAATGGGCAGTGAAGTACCGCCGCGTAAGCAGTTTATCTATGCACATGCAGACGAGGCGGAAATTGATGCGTAGAGCATTTCTGGTATAGCAAATAAAATAATATGATTTAATAAATATAATCAGCAGAATTTAATAAATTCAGTTCATTGTTTTTTGAAATGAAAAGATAATAAAAACTGATTTTCAAATGCAGAGATAATAAGAACTGAAAAATCAAGAGGAGAATAAAATGGCAGAGCAGATAGTAAAGACCGAGTATTCCGAGGTCATGCAGAAGTCCTATATCGACTATTCCATGAGTGTCATCACAGCCAGAGCGCTTCCTGATGCCAGAGACGGATTAAAGCCGGTACAGCGGCGTGTTTTGTATGCAATGGATCAGTTGGGCTTAAATTATGATAAACCACACAGAAAGTCGGCACGTATTGTCGGTGACACAATGGGTAAGTATCACCCGCACGGCGACAGTTCCATTTATGAAACGCTGGTCGTATTGTCGCAGGACTTTAAAAAGGGCATGGCACTGGTGGACGGACACGGCAACTTCGGTTCAATCGAAGGGGACGGTGCCGCCGCCATGCGATATACGGAGGCCAAGTTAAAGAAATTTACGCAGGACGTCTACCTTGCGGATTTGGATAAAAATGTCGTTGATTTTGTACCGAACTTTGATGAAACGGAAAAAGAACCGGCAGTGCTTCCGGTCAGAGTGCCGAATCTTTTAGTAAACGGTGCGGACGGTATTGCAGTCGGCATGACAACCAATATCCCGACACACAACCTCGGCGAAGTCGTTGACGCGGTCTGTGCGTATATGGACAATGAGGAGATTACGACCAAAGAACTTATGCAGTATTGTATCGGTCCGGATTTTCCGACCGGCGGTATCGTCATCAATAAAAGTGAGCTGGAACAGATTTACGAAACCGGAAACGGTAAAATCAAGCTGCGCGGCAAGGTCGAATTTGAACCGGCGGCAAAACGCTCGGAGCGTGACAAGCTGGTTATTACAGAGATTCCATACACCATGATCGGTGCGAATATCGGAAAATTTATTTCCGATGTGGTAGACTTGATTGAAACAAAGAAAATTACAGATGTCGTAGATATTTCCAATGCTTCTTCCAAAGAAGGTATTCGCATTGTGCTTGAATTAAAGAAAAATGCGGATGTGGAATATTTAAAAAATGTATTATATAAAAAGACAAAGCTTGAAGATACGTTTGGTGTCAATATGCTTGCGATTGTTGACGGAAGACCGGAAACACTGGGCTTGAAGCAGATTATCAAACACCATATTGATTTCCAGTATGAGATTGCAACCCGTAAATATACGACCCTTTTAAATAAGGAACTTGACAATAAGGAAATCAAAGAGGGGTTAATCAAAGCCTGCGATATTATTGATTTAATTATTGAAATCCTGCGCGGCAGTAAGAATTTAAAAATGGCAAAGGACTGTCTTGTAAACGGCAATACCGAGGGCATTCAGTTTAAATCCGAAGCTTCAAAAAAGCAGGCGGCAGGGTTGAATTTCACGGAACGTCAGGCACAGGCAATTTTGGAAATGCGCCTGTACAAGCTGATTGGACTTGAAATTCTTGCATTGCAGAAGGAATATGAAGAATGTCTGGAAAAAATTGCAAAATACGAGCGCATTTTAGGCAGTAAAAAAGAAATGGCAAAGGTCATCAAGGCAGATTTACTCAAAATCAAGAAAGAATATGCACTGCCGAGAAAAACGCAGATTGAAGATGCCAAGGCGGTTGTATTAGAGGAGAAAAAGGTGCAGGAGCAGGAAGTGATGTTTATTATGGACCGCTTCGGCTATGCAAAGACCATTGATATGCCGGCGTATGAAAGAAATAAGGAGGCGGTACATAATGAGAACCGCTATGTATTCTCTTGCATGAATACCGATAAAATCTGCATTTTCACAGATAACGGTAATCTGCATCAGATTAAGGTGCTGGATATTCCATTTACGAGATTCCGTGACAAGGGAACACCGATTGACAATCTGGGCAACTATGACAGCAGTGGTGAAAATATCCTTTATCTGACACCGTTTGAACAGTTAAAGGGTAAAAAAATGCTGTTTATGACAAAACTGGGTATGGCAAAGCTGGTGGACACCTCAGAATTTGAAGTCAGTAAACGTACCGTAGCCGCGACCAAATTACAGGAAGACGATTTACTGGTCGGCATCTATGTGACCGATGCGGTAAAAGAAGTTTTCTCAAGATTTTCACTGGACGGGGAAGTCAAAGAAGAAGAAATGATTGTGAGCAGTCAGCATGTTATCGTGCAGACAGCGGACGGATACTTTTTACGCTTCCCGCTTTCAGATGTGCCTGAAAAGAAGAAGGGTGCGGTCGGTGTGCGCGCAATCAAACTGACCGGAAAAGATACGGTCGAAGATGTGTATCTGCTTACACAGGGAGATGAACTCACGATAGAATACCGTGGTAAAAACGTAGACTTTGCCCGATTAAAAATGGCGCATAGGGATACGAAAGGAACGAAAATACGAGTCTGAAAAAATAATCTGCTGTACCTCAACGTGTTACTTGACTTCGGTACAGCAGATTATTTTTTCTGTGTAGTGGGTGGCTGAGGTTGTACGGAGAAGAGGTCGGGAGTAATGGTGTGTCGGGAATGGAAAGTATGAAATATGATATATAGTATTAGAGTCCGCGTAATCAGGCATTCTGCCTGATTTTTGCGGACTCTTTTTGACGGATATTATCACCATAAAACGGAGATATTTATCTGATTTAGTCATTTAACAAATATTCTTCATATTTTTCAATAACCTGCTTCATGACATCAGGTCCCGGAGCGCCGAGGGTCAGACGTTTTTCAACGCAGGTCTTTAAGCTGATGGCATCGTAAATATCCTGTTCAAATACAGGACTGATTGCTTTGTATTCGTCTAATGTAAGGTCATCTAATGCGATTCCCTTTTCGATACAGGTTAATACAAGCTGACCGACAATGCCGTGGGCATCGCGGAACGGAACACCTTTTTTTACAAGGTAGTCAGCAGCATCTGTTGCATTGGTAAAACCGTGCTTTGCGCTGTCTTCCATGCGCTTCGGATTAAAACGCATTGTGGCGATCATGCCTTTAAACAGGCTGACACAGCCCTTTACCGTATCAATCGCATCAAAGGAGAGTTCCTTATCTTCCTGCATATCCTTATTGTAAGCAAGCGGAATACCTTTCATGGTTGTCAGCAGGCTCATTAATGCGCCGTAGACACGTCCAGTCTTTCCACGGACGAGTTCTGCAATATCCGGGTTTTTTTTCTGCGGCATGATAGAACTGCCGGTGCTGTATGCGTCATCTAACTCAATGAATTTATATTCATTGGAATTCCAGATACAGATTTCTTCTGAAAAACGGCTTAAATGCATCATAATCGTAGAAAGTGCATTTAAAAATTCAATCAGATAGTCACGGTCAGAAACAGAATCCATACTGTTTAAAGTTGGACCGTAAAAATCAAGCAGGCTGGCAGTCAGTTCACGGTCAAGCGGATAAGTCGTTCCGGCAAGTGCGCCTGCGCCGAGCGGGCAGTAGTTCATTCTTTCGTAAATGTCATGCAGGCGGCTTCTGTCACGCTTAAACATTTCAAAATAAGCGCCGAAGTGATGTGCAACCGTAACCGGCTGTGCCTTTTGTAAATGTGTAAAGCCCGGCATATAGGTTTCGGTATTTTCCTTCATGATTTTTAAAATCACTTCCATGAGTTCTTTGACTTCCTGATTGACGTTTAAGACCTCATCACGTGTATAAAGGCGCATATCCAGTGCAACCTGGTCGTTACGGCTTCTTCCGGTGTGCAGCTTTTTGCCGGTGTCACCGATGCGCTCAATCAGAGTTGCTTCCATAAAGGTATGAATATCTTCATATTCGTCTGTAATTTCAAGCTTACCGCTTTCAATATCGGAAAGGATTCCGTTTAATCCATCAACAATTTTTTTGCTTTCGTCTTCTGAAATGATACCCTGTTTTCCGAGCATTGTTGCATGGGCAATACTGCCGCGGATATCCTGTCTGTAAAATTTCTGGTCAAAAGAAATAGAAGCGTTAAAGTTATTTACAAGCTGGTCTGTTTCCTTTGTGAATCGTCCTCCCCAGAGTTTCATAGTGTCCTCCATTCTGCCGTTTTGGCGCTGTAATTTTGTGTAAGTTTTTAAGTAATGCTTATTTGGTATCGTCCGTAATATCCATATTTTCAAAATCATCTAAAGTGTCAATATCTACCGGAGGGGCAGTATCTTGTTTTATCTGATTAATGTCGGACTGTGTCATGATAACTTTTGTCTTGTGGTGCATGAATAATGTGTCTGTTTCAGAAAGATATTCCTGAAGCAGCGGTGGAAGTTTTGTGGTGTCAATCTTTCCATTAACCCGGTATTTTCCGAATAAATGTACCGCAACTAATATAATAATGCATAAAAGTGTAATTATGCAACCCTTAATCAGATTTACCGGCATATATTTTAGTACAATTGTGTGTTCTCCGGCTGAAACAGAAACTGCAAGCAGGGCATCTTTTACTGCATAAGTATTCACTTTTTTACCGTCTATATAAACACTCCAGCCGCCGTCATACGGAATTGAAAACAGCATTGTGCTGTCGCTTTGTGCCGTTACGGTGCCTTTTATTTTCGTATCAGAGTGTGAAGTGATGTTTAATCCGCCGTTATTTAAAATGTTATAGGCGTTGATAAAACGTTCTTCTTCTAACGTATAAACGGAAAGACCCATTGGGGTATCGCCGTATACTTCAATGGAATCGGCAATTGTAACATAGCCGATGTCAATTAAATGATTGCCGTTTTTTAATCCGGAGTAGTTATTGACCGATCCGTTGACTTTAACACCGACAGAATCGACATTTGTACCGGATACGGCAAGATACATATGACCGTTTTTAATCGGTTCAATATTAACATCTGTTTCCGATGTATATTCGTAAGTCAGCGTAAAGACATTGGCAATGCCTGTGGCAGCCTTAATCAGGCTGTTCTGGCTTTCAATGCCGTTATACATCGAACTGGTTGTCCATTCATCTTCAAAATTCGCCGGTACGAGATAACCCAGCGGCAGTGTATAATTATTTTTATAAATAAATTCACCATCATTTCCGGTCACATACTGCAATAGCCGGCTTTCTGCCAGATGCTGGTTACTGATAACATATTTTACGGAAAACAAAGAATTTGTCACCATTGTAGCGCCTTCATATCCATACGCATTCGTAGAATGTTCAAAGCCCAGATAACCGAATAAATCGGAAATGCCTGCGTTGGATGTTGATGAAAATGTTGCAAGAGAGTGATAATTGTGCCATGCCCCGTCATTTTTGGAGCGCGCGCCCGTTATCTTATCCATGCGGTAAAAGGTGGAATCCGATGCGGCAATCGTATCGGTAACCGTTTTCACGGCATCGTAATCGAGCAGATAAGCGGTACGGTTCGTTGTGCCAAGACCTGTCGATTCCATATTCATCGTACATTCAATGATGCTGACGGCAAATGCTGCAAATAAAATAACCGGAATTTTAAAGCTTGTCCGGCGGTGAAGCTGAATCAGCAAGGCGTAAGCTAAGATAAATGCACCGCTGATATATACGCTTTTTGCATCGTAAGTGCCGTCTGTGGTAAACATCTGTTCAATTACAAATAAAAGTCCGACAGCAATCCACACAGCCGCTGCCAGCTGTTTGTCTGTTGTTTCTTTTAAATAGTAAAAGGCTTCAAATGCCATCGTCAGCACAAAGAAAACGTAGATAAAGGACTGACGGCATGGCAGGCTGTTCGGATAATGGAATCCGTGCCAGATGAAATTAAAAATGTTAATGTTAAATGCCAGTAAAAAGACCAGTAAAATACAGAATTTTCCGATACGTTCTCTTGGCTGAATCTTTTTATTCATGGCATACAGCGGAATCAGTAAAAAGATAAAGACACCGCAGTAAATGTTCGGATAGTGGTCCAGTCCCAGATGTACCGGAATGTTTATTAATTGTCTGGTAAGCATTTCAAGCATGGAAAAATACACGCTTAACGTTTTCGGGAAAGACACGTCACTGGAAGCGGATAACGAGAATGTATACAGCTCCGGCAGTAACAGACAGGCAGACAGACCGCCCGCAAGCAGGGAGTATACGCACCAGTGAATAAATTTCTTTAAATAAATGCGCGGATGGCGTGTGCCGTTGTAAGAAACCATTAAAACAATGAAATACAATACAACCGCCATACATACCATGATTGCAATATAGTAATTGGTGAAAATGCAAAGTCCGAGACTGATACAGTACAGCAGGCATTTATTTTCATTGACCAGACGTTCCAGTCCCAGCATAATCAGCGGTACTAAAATAACGCAGTCCAGCCACATAATATTCCAGCTGTATGCGGCAACGAAGCCGGAGAGTGCATAAAATGTTCCGAATAATGCAATCGAACAGCTTTTTGTGTGAAAATGCTTTGCAATATAATATGCAAAGGAGACAGAAGCTGCTGCCAGCTTTACAATAATCATTGCATTCATGATTTCAATCATGGAACGCTGCGGAAACAGTGCAATCAGCCAGTTGGCAGGACTTGCAAGATAGTAGGCAAACAGGGAAGTGAAATTCGTTCCCATGCCGATATCCCATGAGTAAGTCAGGCTTTCGCCGCTTCGGATTTTATGCCAGAATTCCGAAAAAAACGGTGCATACTGATGATACATATCAGAACGCAGATAGCAGTTTGAACCAAATGGGAAAATGTCGCGCACATAATACAGTGCAGCCAAAATAATAACCGGAATCAGAAATGCCATTACAAAGGTAATATTACCGCTTGGAATGGAACCGTTCTCATCATCCAGCAGTGAAAAATGAAATCTTTTCTTAGTGTCAGCCTTTGCTGACTTGATTTTCTTTGACAAGATGCGCCTCCTCGAATCATAATAATAATTTATTTTACTATAATGGGAAATTTCTGTAAACATTTTGTTAAATAAAATGTTTCTGGTACTTTCGTTTGTTTTGTGATTTTCTGCTTGTAATCTACGATTGATTTCGGTAAAATAAAAAATGAGCACAAAGGGGGCTTTATACTTGTAAAAAATAAAGTATAAGGAGATGTGGTCAATGAAAAAAGAACAGGTTATTAAAGCTGCTGCCATTGCAGCCGTAATTTTAATTTTAGGGGTGTTTTATACAGTAAAACAGCAATCTGAAACCGGGGCAGCAAAGGCAGCGGTTGTGCATACGGAAGAATCTGTTACACAGGAAGAAACAGATCATACACAAAATGTAACCGGGCAGGAAGAACAGAAAGCACTTTGTTACGTATATATCTGTGGGGCGGTTGTAAGTCCCGGTGTATATGAAGTTCCGGAGCATACAAGAATTTATGAAGTTGTTGAACTGGCGGACGGTTTTACGCCGGAAGCAGATGATACGGTATTAAATCTTGCAGAAAACGTGTTGGACGGGCAGAAACTCTATATTCCCAAGCAGGGAGAAGTAACAGAAAAAGCAGATATGGCACAGGATGTGCAAGGTGTGGGGAAAGTGAATATTAATACAGCAGATAAAACGGCGTTGATGACACTTCCCGGAATCGGAGCGTCTAAAGCGGAGGATATTATACAATACAGAAAAGAAAACGGGTCTTTTCAAAAAATTGAAGATATTAAAAAAATTTCCGGTATTAAAGATGCTGCGTTTAACAAAATCAAAGAGTTGATTTGTGTTTGAGAAAACCTGCAGGCCGGAGGGATGAGGAGAAACATGGCAAACAAAGTTTTAGTAGTGGATGATGAAAAGCTGATTGTAAAGGGATTAAAATTTAGTCTGGAACAGGATGGCATGCAGGTAGAATGTGCATATGACGGAGAGGAAGCACTGGAATGTGCCAGAAAGAATTCATATGATATGATTCTTTTAGATATTATGCTGCCAAAAATGGATGGCATGGAAGTGTGCCAGCAGATACGTGAATTTTCAGATGTTCCGATTATTATGCTGACTGCAAAGGGTGAGGATATGGACAAGATTCTCGGTCTGGAATACGGTGCAGATGACTATATTACAAAGCCTTTTAACATTTTAGAGGTAAAGGCACGGATTAAGGCAATTTTACGCCGGAATTCAAAGGCATCAGCCAAAACGGAAGCAAGCAGCCGGATTGAAACGGGAGATATGCGTATGGACTGTGACAGCCGCAGTTTATTTATCCATGATAAGGAAGTGTATCTTACGGCAAAAGAATTTGATTTACTGGAATTACTGGTGTTAAATCCCAATAAAGTTTACAGCCGGGAAACACTTCTTAATACGATCTGGGGTTATGACTATCCGGGGGATGCACGGACAGTAGATGTACATGTACGCCGTCTGCGTGAAAAGATTGAAGAAAATCCGAGTGAGCCAAAGTATGTTCATACTAAGTGGGGAGTAGGATATTATTTCAATGTTTAAGAATTTAAAACCGGATCGGTTAAAAATCGTAAAATTTCATAAAAAAAGTCTGCCGGAACTTGTAAGATTGGTTTTTAGAAAACTCAAAAGTGCAAGGGTGCGGCTGTTTATGATACTGGCAGTCTTTTCAATTGTGCCACTGTATTTCGTGGATGTCATGATTCCATATTATTACAGAAGCTCCATGATTAAGGACAGAAAGGCAGACCTGCAGACGAAAGCAGCTGTCGTTGCCGGAGAGTATGCGGATTTTGAGTCGCTTGCCGAGGCAGAAAAAGCCGGTATGTATAATCAGATGGTGCGCTACTCCGCATTTGAAACCATGCGTATCCGTGTTATTAATACGAATTTTGTCATACAGTCGGATTCTTATTCTTTTGAAACAGGAAAGACGATTATTAATTCACGTGTCATCAGCGCATATAATTCCAAAAAGAGTTTTTCAGGATATGATAAAACAACCGGAACAATAGAAGCTGTTGTGCCGCTGTACAATAAAAATAATGAACTCATGGGGGTACTTTCTGTGGGCGTTGATGTTTCTGAGATTGATAAGTTCCAAAGCGAGGTCAGTTACCGTACCGGAATTATCCGAACGGCATTGGTAACGATGCTGCTGGCAGGAGCATATATTATATCCAAGCTGTATGGAAAGACATTAAGAAAGCAGTTCCATACGGTTGAGGAAATTGCAAACGGACATACAGAAAAAAGGCTCAGCATAAAAGGCGATACACAATTACAGGATTTTGCCCGCAATTTTAATCTGATTATGGATAAGGCAAGTGTATTAGATGAGAGCCGTCAGGAATTTGTATCGAATGTGTCACATGAATTAAAGACGCCGATTACATCGATTAAGGTACTGGCGGATTCCCTGAATTTGCAGGAAGATGTGCCGATTGAACTGTATAAGGAGTTTATGCAGGATATTGTCAATGAAATTGACCGCGAAAGTAAAATTATTGACGACCTGCTTTCGCTTGTGCGGATGGACAAGCCGTCCGGTGCGATGAATATTTCGTCCGTGAATCTGAATGAATTAATGGAGATTGTGCTTAAGCGTTTAAAGCCGATTGCACAGAAAAAGAATATCGAACTGCTGTTTGAAAGCTTCCGCCCGGTCGTTGCAGAAATTGACGAAGTCAAGTTTACACAGGTTGTATCCAATCTTGTTGAAAATGCGATAAAGTACAACAATTTAGACGGCTGGGTGCATGTAGCCCTAAATGCCGATTATCAGTATTTTTATGTGCGTGTAGAGGATTCGGGAATTGGTATCCCGAAGGAAAATCAGGATATGGTATTTGAACGCTTTTACCGTGTGGATAAGGCACGTTCCAGAGAAACCGGAGGAACGGGTCTGGGACTTGCAATTGTAAAGAAAATTATCCTTATGCACCATGGAACGATAAAAATGCACAGCGAAGAAGATGTAGGAACGACATTTACGGTCAGAATTCCGTTAAATTATGTTCAGTCCGATACAGAACAGGAGGGACGGCTTTCGTGAAAAAAATAGTTGGATATATACTGGTTTTATTGCTGGCTGTCAGCAGTTGTTTTGCGTATACCGGATGTCAGAAAAATACATCGGAAAGCCAGGTGTATAAAGTTTACTATATGAATAGTTCGGCCAATAAACTGGTAGAAAAAACATATAAAACGGAAACATCAGATACGCTGGTGCTGATGCGGGAATTGATGCAACAGATGAATACACGTCAGAAAAAAGAAGACTGTGAAGTCATTAAGCCGGAGCAGGTCCGTTTAGACCATGTGACTTTTGATTCGTCCAAAAGCACGGCGAATATTTATTTCAGCAGGGAATATAACGGATGTGACAATTCTGTTAAACTGCTTTTAAATGCGGGAATTGTAAAAATGCTCACACAGATTAACGGTGTTTCTTATGTGCAGTTTTATGCGGACGGCAGTGTAGCGGAGTACCCTGACGGAACGCAGATCGGACTGCTGTCCATGGAAGATTTAGTCGATGACTCGAATGAGGCAATGGGAAATATTGAATGGAAGAATCTCAATTTGTATTATGCGGACAAGCTTGGAGATAAACTGGTAAAAACATCGGTTGCAGTCGCTTACAGCAAGAACGTATCCTTAGAAAAAATGGTTGTAGAACGGCTGATTAAAGGTCCTTCTGATACGTCGGTATATGCAACACTGCCAACGGATTTAAAACTGCTCAATATTTCCGTAAGTAACCGCGTGTGTTATGTCAATTTAAGCACGACATTTTTAACGGAAATGGTTAACGTGTCCAATGAAATACCAGTGTATTCTATTGTGAATTCATTGTGTGAACTGGATAGTGTGGATGCTGTTAAAATTATGATTAACGGGGACTCCAGTAAGACATTCCGCGAAAGCATCAGTTTAGATAGTACATTTACATTTAATGAAGCAATTGTAAGTTCATAAATGCATTATGCATAAAACAGGAGGGGATTTTATTAAAAGACCGATGGTATTTGCGGCACTTGTCACGGTATATATTGCGCTGTGTATGACTGCTGCAGGCAAAATATATCTGCTTTGGGGGCTGCTTGTTATGACGGCAGCAGTTTTGGTAATTGTTAAGAGAACAGGCAGAAAATGGACTGTCTGCCTGTCCTTTCTTTTTTCTTTGATTTCTTATGGAATAATCTCTGTCCGGTCAAAACCGGCATCCTTTGATTCCATTATACAGCAAAAGGCACAAAAAAGTACGGTTACAGGAACGGTCTGTGCCGTGGAACAAAAAGATGGATATGACTGTATTATATTAAAAAATACAACGGTATCCATACAGAATAGCGACAAAACTGAAAATCCGGAAGAAAGAGCAGGAAAGCTTCTTGTATCCATTGTTCATACATATTCTGATAAAGGCGGGGTACAGGGGGATGGAAAAACGGTGTCAGAAGTTGAGTTTGCACCCGGTGATATGCTTTTAGTGTCCGGAACATTAAAGTGTTTTGAAACTTCACGCAATGAGGGCGGTTTTGATAGCAGAATGTATTACAAATCTATCGGGATTCATTATAAAATGACAGCCGAAGATGTGACGGTGCTTATCAGGAAAAGACAGACGGCAGGCTATTTGTTATCAGAATTCCGCTTGAAAATTAAAGAAGTCTATGAACAGATTGGCACAAAAGAAAAGGCAGGTTTGTACAGCTCGATTGTTCTTGGCGACAAGAGCAGTCTGGATGGTGATATTAAAAAGCTTTACCAGCGCAACGGCATTGCACATCTGCTGGCAATCAGCGGACTGCACATATCGCTTGTGGGAATGGCATTATACAGGCTGCTGCGCCGCGCAGGAACGTCATATGTATTTTCTTTTGCGGCAGGAACGCTTTTTATAACCGGATATGTTCTGATGACAGGAAATGCGCTGTCAGGACTGCGGGCATTGGTGATGTGTCTTTTGATGATGTATGCACAGGTGCTAGGAAGAACATATGATATGCTGTCCGCGTTAAGTACAGCAGCAGTGATGTTTATCTGGAATAATCCATACGTGTTGTATAACAGCGGTTTTTTGCTGTCTTTTTGTGCAATAATGGGAATTGCGGTCGTTCTGCCTGCGTTGAAACGTGTTTTTCTGCCGGATCGTCCGCAGAGTAACCATGCAGAAAAACGGTGTTTTATAGATACACTGAGAGATACTGTAAAAGCTTCTTTTTTAACCAGTTTTTCTGTTACGGCAGCAACGCTGCCGGTCATTTTGAATTGTTATTATGAATTTCCTTTATATAGTGTATTTTTAAATCTTCTGGTGATTCCGTTGATGCCGCTTGTCATGTTATGCAGTGTGAGTGCTGGCGTTACAGGACTTTTTTGTAAACCGGCAGGTGTGTTTTTACTGGGAACAGCCCATTTTATTTTAGAATTTTATGAGGTTTTATGCGGAACAGCTGGAAAACTGCCGTATGCAAGAATTGTTGCAGGAAAGCCAAAGCTATGGCAGTGTGTAGTATATCTGTTGGTTTTGACACTGTTTGTTGCGTTGTCGCATTTTCCGTCGAATTTTTGGCAGAAACTTCTTTTTAATGCAACACACAAAAAGAGGGAAGGAGCTGCACATTTTAATAGAATGACAAAAAGCACAGGAAATACAGAGCCTAAAAATACAAGAACTATTGAATCTGAAAAAACAACAAAAGGTGAATGTGCTGCAGAATTAAAAAAATCAGCAGAGAACACAAAAACAGTGAAATATTCAAAGATTGTAAAAAAGTGTGAGTTAATATTTTTAGCTGTTGCTATCATGATTATCATGCTGCCGAAAAAGCCGTCTTTTGAAATTGACATGCTGGACGTGGGGCAGGGGGACGGCATCTATATGATGACACCGGAAGGTGAAACGTACCTATTTGACGGCGGGAGCAGTGATGAGAAAAATCTGGCACAAAATACGCTGGTACCGTTTTTAAAATCCAAAGGTGTTGCGCGGATAGATTATGCACTGGTCAGTCACACCGATACAGACCATATCAGCGGCATTATGGAACTGATGCAGGGAGATGAAATTACTGTCGGGGCAGTACTGCTGCCGGAGGCGTTGAAAAATTGTGATGATGCAAATTACATTAAATTTATCAAGATTGCGCAAGACTGTAATATTCCGGTGTGGCATGTCAAAACCGGAGATTTTGTCGGAAACAGTCAGGTTACGGTGCAGTGTCTTCACCCGGAAATATCATACCACACGGATTCAGTGAATGATATTTCGGCGGTTTACCGGATTGACTATGGAGAATTTTCTATGCTGATGACGGGGGATGCAGGAATAAACGTTGAAAATGAATTGCTGGAAAATGGTGTATTATCGCCGGTTACGATTTTAAAGACCGGTCACCACGGCTCAAAAAGTGCCAGCAGTGAAGCATTTTTAGAGGAAATCCGTCCACAGGCGGCACTGATTTCATGCGGGGTCAATAACCGTTATCACCATCCGTCGGAGGAAGTAATACAGCGTTTTAAAAAAATGGATATACAGACAAAGGTAACGGCGCAGTGCGGTCAGATTACCGTTAAAAGTGACGGAAAAACTTATCGGCTTATGTAGTGGCAATAACGGCAGGAATATGTTATGATGGTTTCTAAAGCGGAAGCAGGCTGCTTAGAAGTGAGGAAAGTGTGAAAAATCCTTAAATCTAAGATTTTTCACAAGACAGATTGATGAGGCAGGTGTCATCAATCTGCCTTATCGCAGGACTGAATAAATTCAGTCCGCGAATCCTCCGGCATTGGAAGGCCTGCGGAAAAGAGAGATTAGTGTGAAAATATGCTTGATAGCATATTTTTCACACAGCACTTTGTGCCGCAGGCGCCACAAAGTCGCTTTTTATCGCAGAGCCAAATAAGATTTGGCTCGCGATTCCTCCGGCATTAAAATGCCTGCGGAATGGAGATTATTGTGAAAGTAATTAATGAACAGATTAAAACAGGGGAGTTTCAGAGCGTATATCTTTTATACGGTGAGGAGGAATATTTAAAAAAGCAATACCGTGATAAGTTAAAAAAGGCAATCAGCGGGGACGATACCATGAATTATTCTTATTTTGAGGGAAATAAAATCGTGGTAAAAGAAGTGATAGATATGGCAAATACACTGCCGTTTTTTGCAGAGAAGCGGTTAATTGTCATTGAAAACAGCGGCTTTTTTAAATCTTCACAGGAAGAACTGGCAGATTTTATAAAAAATATGCCGGATTATCTTATTTTTGTTTTTGTTGAATCGGAAGTTGATAAGCGAAATAAAGTATACAAGGCAGTCGGCACGGCAGGATATATCTGTGAAATGAAACAGCAGAGCACTTCCGTACTTGTGCAGTGGATTGTAACCCTTTTAAAAAACGAAGGGAAGACCATTGACCGTCCGGCGGTCGATTTGCTGCTGTCCAAAACCGGCGCAGGCATGGATTTAATCTATGCAGAGGTCGAAAAACTGGTCTCATACTGTATCGACAGACCGCAGATAACCGCGGAGGATGTTGAAGCCGTATGTACAACACAGACCACGAGCCGTATTTTTGATATGATTACGGCGATTGCAACCAAAAAGCAGAAGCAGGCATTGGAGTTATACTATGATTTACTGCTGTTAAAAGAACCGCCGATGCGTATTTTATATCTGCTTGCAAGACAGTTTAACGGCATTTTGCAGGTCAAGGAATCATTAATGCGTGGCAATGCCAATGCGCAGATTGCAAGAGAAATGGGGGTTGCACCGTTTATTGTCGGCAAATATGCCGCACAGGCAAAATATTTTGAAAGCGCACAGATAAAAGAAGCACTCCGGGATTTTGCGGAAACAGAGGAAGCGGTAAAGACCGGTAAAATAGAAGACAAGCTTGGTGTTGAACTGATGATTATAAAATACAGCCAAAAGTAAAAAAAGAAGCAGATGTGAGTGGGTGACAACATCTGCTTCTTTAAAATACATTATAAAATTAAGCCATAGCGTTTACAGCTTTTGTAATGCGGGAAACCTTTCTTGCAGCTGTGTTCTTGTGGTAGATACCCTTAGAAGCAGCCTTAGAAATTTCGCCGATAGCAACTGGTAATGCAGCTTCAGCAGCAGCCTTATCGCCTGCAGCAACAGCAGCGTCAACCTTCTTTACATAAGTCTTAACTCTAGACTTAACAGCCTTATTTCTATCAGCTCTGATCTGACTTGTTAAAACTCTCTTCTTAGCAGATTTGATGTTAGCCAATCCGTACACCTCCAAAAAAATTATATTTAAAAGATTAATCTGTTTTGCATTAAATCCGGACACGGACGTTCTAATGTAAACATACTACTGTATTATAGCGGGAAGGGGAGAGGATGTCAATAAAATTTTCCATTTTTTTAACGGATTTTTAAAAAGATACGACACATACTAGTATTAACTTCTAATGGCAGATAAAAAACTGAACATGAAACTGCCACTTTGTGAGATTAGAAAATGGAGGGCAGTTAAAAATGAAAAATGTATTTGAAATCAGAACAGACCTTGCATTAGAGGTCAATGAGCAGGTTAATAGGGAAAAGGGAAGATTAAAAGGTGTTATTATAAATGAAATGAAGGATAATAAAACAGGGATTAAGGTCACGGTGCTTGAAATTACCGGGAAAGAAGGTGTCAAGGCACTGCACCGTCCGGAAGGAAAGTATATTACAATTGAAGCCGGAAAGCTTGGGACAACAGATGATGAATATAGTCAGCGCACGGCAATGATTCTTGCCAAAAATCTCGAAGAACTCTTGTCCGGGTATATCCGTGAAAAAGAAAAAGCGACTGTTTTGGTGCTGGGACTTGGAAATGCCGATGTGACAGCCGATGCACTCGGACCTGACGTTGTAAAAAATATTGAAATTAACCGCCATTATGCAAAGGAAGCCGGTATACAAGTTGCAGTGGCTGGACTGGCACCGGGGGTTATGGCACAGACCGGCATGGAAACTGCGGAACTGGTGCGTGGTGTGGTACGGCAGTTAAAGCCAGATGTTTTAATTGCAATCGATTCATTGGCGGCGCGGGACAGCAGCCGCTTAAATACGACAATCCAGCTATCCAGTCAGGGAATTCATCCGGGGTCCGGTGTCGGCAATCACCGTGTTGGTATTACGGAAGAAGTTGTCGGTGTGCCGGTGCTTGCAATTGGAGTGCCGACCGTAGTGGATGCCCCGACAATTGTCAATGATACGATGGAAAATTTTTTAAAATCCATTGCACAGTCGAAGGAATTAAAGTCTGTCAGCCGTATTTTTTCAGAATATTCCCCACGGGAAAAATATGAATTGATACGGGAGGTTATTTCACCGGAAATGGTGAATATGTATGTGACACCCAAAGATATCGATGCCAATATCAAGGCAATCGGGCATATTCTTGCAAAAGCGATTGATATGGCGTGTGAAGATTTACAGATGATTGGGATTTAAAGGTATATCCGGCGGCAGAACAGAATAGGATAGTGTTGAACCTGAAAGAGGGTTTAATTAAACAGCCGGAGTTAGTGTGAAAAATAACGCTGATGCGCTTATTTTTCACACCACTATTTGTTTTTGAGCGAAAACAAATAGCCATGATTGCAGATGAGAAATCGCCTACGCGAATTTCTCATCGCATCTTCGCGACAAGTCGCTCAGAAATGGGTATTAATATGAATAAAAATAAGTACAGGCTTACAGGGATTATCGTAATATTTTGTGCGGTGTATAGTGTTTTGATTTTCTGGAATAAGACAAATATGAAGACGGTTCTTACAGAGGTCTGTAAAGAACTGCTGTTACAGACCGGTGTACCGTCCTATGCCTATATTAAAAATGTGGACAATGACGATTTCACATTTTTTGAAAATGTAATCAATGATATTTGTCCTATTAATGAGTATTTAATGGCAAATAAAAATACAGGAGCGGTTTACACTGCGGCGGATGGCATTGCACAGGGAAATCCGGCGCAGGATTCGGAAAATACTTCCGGTAAATCTTCCGAAAATGATGCGGATGTGCAAATCTCAGCTGAGCAGACAGACCGGACGGTACCATCGCAGGAAAATACTTCAAATGCGGCACAGCCGGATAACAGTGCGCAAAATGCAGATACACAGGCACAGCAGGGAGAAAATGCGGATGCCCGCCAGGTTATTTCAAGAAATACGGTAACAGGTACGGTATTTTCTAAAGCCCAGCTATGTGATTTTTCGTTTGTTTCCAAATTCTATACGGTAACAAGCATTACATCGTTGACAGAAAATATTTTAAGACCGGAAGAATTTTTAAATAAAGATTTGTCTATTATAAAGGATGTCACCAAGCCGCAGATTTTGATTTTCCATACCCATTCGCAGGAAACATTTGCAGATTCCGTGGCAGGTGACCCCACAACAACGATTGTGGGGGTGGGCGACTATCTGACAGAGCTGCTGACACAAAAGTACGGTTATCAGGTGATTCATGATACGAGTGTTTATGATTATGTTGACGGTAAGCTTGACAGAAGCAAGGCGTATACATATGCGGAAGAAGGTATTGCAAAGATTTTGCAGGAAAATCCGTCGATAGAGGTTGTGATTGATCTGCACCGGGACGGTGTGGCGGAAACCACGCATCTTTTAACGGAAGTTGATGGCAAAAAAATGGCTAAAATTATGTTTTTTAACGGTTTAAGTTACAGTCGTGTCAATGGGGATATCGGCTATCTGTATAATCCGTACCGTGATGACAATCTGGCGATGAGCCTTCAGATGCAGCTGATTGGAAAGGCTTATTATCCGGATTTTCTGAGAAATATTTATGTCAACGCATACCGTTACTGTCTGCATGAGCGGGGACGTTCCATGCTGATTGAAGCTGGGGCACAGACCAATACGGTAGAAGAAGTTAAAAATGCCATGGAGCCGCTGGCGGATATTTTAAATAAGTTTTTAAGCGGTGAAAAAGTGTATGAATAAGAGTTGATAAAAGAAGACATTTGAACTATACTAGTAACGAAATGCAGTGGTAAAATGCATTTTATAAAATGATGATGTTGCAGACATTACAGTAAAAAGGCTTTTTTGTAATCCGTTCTTTGGGGCGGGTGTGGCAAGGAGATTGGATTTTCAATGTCTGCGGAATGGAGAGTTATATGACATTAGAACAGTTAGAGCCAAAAGAAGTATTTCATTATTTTAAAGAAATTTGTAAGATTCCACACGGTTCAGGAAATGTAAAGCAGATTAGTGATTATTGTGTTGATTTTGCAAAACAGCACGGATTAAAATACAGACAGGATGAAAGTCTGAATGTAATTATCTGGAAAAACGGTACATCAGGATATGAAAACAGCCCGGCAGTTATTTTGCAGGGACATATTGATATGGTTGCGGTAAAAGAAGAAGACTGTACAAAGGATATGGAAAAAGAAGGACTGGATTTAGAGATTCAGGACGAATATTTATCTGCAAAACAGACTTCACTCGGTGGGGATGACGGTATTGCGGTTGCATACAGCCTTGCTCTGTTAGCGTCTACGGATATTCCACACCCGCCGCTGGAAGCCGTATTTACCGTTGATGAAGAAATCGGTATGCTGGGAGCTGCGGCAATCGACCTGTCTGATTTAAAAGGAAAAATCATGCTGAATATGGATTCCGAAGATGAAGGCATTTTCCTGGCAGGCTGTGCGGGTGGCGCTTCTGTACGCTGTGATATTCCCGTGACAAAGGGAACAGAAACTGGTGTCAGACGTACATTGACCTTAAAGGGATTTACAGGCGGACATTCCGGTACGGAAATTATCTGCCAGCGTGCCAATACGAATATCTTAATGGGCAGAATTTTAATGGAATTAAACAATGAGATGTCTTTCTTTGTTACATCAATTTCCGGCGGTGAAAAAGATAATGCGATTGCAAAGGTCGGTAAACTGGAATTATTAATCCAGCCGTCGGATGCGCAGACATTTACAGAAACTATGGAAAAGATTATGGCAACATTAAAGCGTGAATACGAAGCAACCGACCCGGATATGCAGATTGTGATAACAGAAGATAATGAAGAAAAAGAAACGCTCGTATATCACCCGTCCTGCACGATGAAGTTAATGCTTGCACTGGTACATCTGCCATACGGTGTTGTAAAAATGAGCAATGATATTAAGGGGCTGGTACAGACTTCTTTAAATCTGGGTATTATTCAGGAAACGCAAGACTGTGTCAGACTGTGTTATTCTGTAAGAAGCAGTGTAGGTTCCGAAAAAGAATGGCTCATTGAAAAGCTGTACAGCCTGACTGAGTTTTTAGGCGGAAGCTGTACAATAGACGGTCCTTATCCGGCATGGGAATATAAGAAGGATTCCAAGCTGCGCGAGATTATCTGTGAGGTTTATGAAGAACTCTATCATGAAAAACCGCTGATTCAGACAATTCACGCAGGCGTGGAATGTGGACTGTTCTCTGAAAAGATTCCGGGATTGGATTGCATTTCATTCGGTCCAAATATTTTGGATATTCATACAACAAATGAACATCTTGATATCGCATCCGTAGAAAGAACATGGAAGCTGATTCTTGAAGTGCTTGAAAAACTTAAATAAGGCATTGGTACAGCAGTTCAACCGCTCTGGCAATCGTATCTGTCTTTAAGGCAGAATAATTAATAACGAGCGTGTGGTTTACGGCAATGTCCCGATGAAAATAATACTGGGAGAGGCAGGTGATTTTAAGACCTGCCTCTTTTGCTTTTTGTGTGAGCTGTTCATCACTCATAGACGTATCTACTTTCATCAGGAAATGCAGACCGGCATCCTTTTCCTGAATAGTCACAAGTGTATCCAGCGGGCTTTTTTTAATGGCAGAGATTAAAAAGTCGCGCTGATTGCGGTAGTAAATGCGCATACGGTTGATATGTTTTTCAAAATGTCCTTCACGGATAAAGCGTGCCAGCGTGTACTGTTCAAAATTCGATACCGTACAGGAATAAAAGCCGAGCCGCCGGTTAAACTGTTCCATTAACGGGAGCGGCAGAACCATATAACTGATACGGATTGTCGGTGCGAGACTTTTGGTAAAGGTATTCATATAAATAACTTTATTCATGACATCAATGCTTTGCAGTGACGGAATCGGTTTGCCAAGCAGGCGGAATTCACTATCATAATCGTCTTCAATGATGTATCTGGAAGGCTCTTTGGAAGCCCAGCCTAACAGTTCGTAGCGGCGGCTGACCGGGGTTACGATACCGGTCGGATAGTGGTGTGACGGCGATAAATGTAAAATGTCCGCATTGCAGTCAGAAAGCGCCGCCATATGAATTCCTTCATTATCTAAAGGAAGACACAGACAGTCTACGCCGTGACTTTCATAAATCATGCGGATTTTGCTGTATCCGGGGTCTTCAACGGCAAAGACTTTATCGGTTCCGAAAAGCTGAATTAAAAGACCGTACAGGTATTCCGTACCGGCACCGACAATAATCTGTTCTGGAACAACTTTCATGCCGCGGAAATCAGACAAATGCCGTGCTATGGCTACACGCAGTTCTAAAATGCCGGCAGCAGGAGAAGGGGTCAGCAATTCGCTGCTGCAGTCAGACATGACTTCCTTCATCAGCTTTGCCCATGTATAAAACGGAAAATTGGCGCCGCTTGCGTGATTGGTCGAAAAGTCAATCTGATAAGAAGTATCTGCATCAGGTTGTTTTGAAAATGTTAAAGATGTAGGGGCGGCAGACAAAAAATTCGTATTTTCAGGCTGTGAATGTGAATAGGAAGCAGCAAAAACAGGCTGTCCTACAGCCGCAATATCGGTCACATAGTAGCCTTTTTTGGGCAGGGAATAGATGTATCCTTCGGCAATTAACTGGGCATATGCATTTTCAACGGTAATGGTGCTGATGCCGAGATTTTTGGCAAAAGAGCGTTTGGAAGGTAGTTTGTAATCCGGTGCAAGTTCACCGGATAATATATCATTTTTAATACATTTGTATAAATGTTCGTAAAGGCTGTCAGAGCCGGTATTATCAAAAGAGTAAGTAAGCATATGGTTCTCCTTGCTGTAGTATATGTTAGAAATTATAATCGCTTCCGGCAGGAATGTAAATGCTTATTCATAACAAAAAAATATTAGTTGACAAATATTAAAAGATAGCATATACTAATAGCAGATTTTCAATAATCCTTTTTCACAGGCAGTATTTTGTGTAAAAGGTTCTTAAAATTCAACAATGGAGCAATCCATGAATCAGCCGGCATGTCCGGAATAATCCATTATTTATTTGTGAATATCTTGAATTTTCAAGTATATTTAAATTAATATTTTATGCAAAGGAGAGTAACATGGAGTACGGGGATTTTTTACAGTGTGTACAGGAGTACGCAAAAAAAGAAACAGGCAGAGGAGGTGTTGTTAGCATTAATCATGTTATCAAAAATAATGGCTGTGAACTGGACGGTCTGGTCATTATGGAAGAAGGAAAACATATATCGCCGACAATTTATCTGAACGGGTTTTACAAACAATATCAAAACGGCAGGACGGTAGAGGATATTGTCAGGGAGATTCTTCACATATATAATGAAAATAAAGATAACATTCAAATTTGTCCGGACTGGTTTCAGGATTTCGATAGGGTGAAACAAACCATCGCATATAAAGTCATTAATTATTCCAAGAACGAAAAATTATTAAAAAAGATTCCGCATAAGAGGGTATTAGACCTCGCAGTAGTATATTATTGCCTGCTCAGCCAGTCAGAAGGAGAAACGGCAACGGCATTAATATATAACAACCATCTGGAGGGCTGGCATGTGACAGAACAGCAAGTGCATGAAATTGCTGTCAGTAATACGCCGGGCTTGTTGCAGAGCCAGATTTATCCGCTGTCTTCCCTGATAGGACTGGTATTAGAGGATTTAAAAATGGAAAAGGAACTGCTTATGGCAGCAGAAATGTATGTGCTGACCAATAATACAAGGCTTAATGGCGCAGCGTGTATCTTTTATGAGGATGTCTTGAAAAAGTTTGCCGATACGCTCCAGACAGACTTATATATTCTTCCCTCCTCCATTCATGAGGTGATTCTGCTGCCCAAACTGGCACGTTACGATGCGATGAATCTGGAGGATATGGTGCGGGAAGTCAATACTGACGGCGTATCAAGGGAAGAAGTATTGTCGGATAAAGTGTATATATACCGCCGCAGTGATGGATTTATTACGATGTCATTTTGAATACCGGATTTTTCAGCCGGAATGTTGTGTGGTATTTAAAACAGAATCGGCATTTATGCAGGATATTGGGGATTTAAAGAAATATTACACATCAATTTCTGATAGAACAAAAAACAGCGGCAGTAACACTGCCGCTGTAAAATGGATGTACATGATGGGGGTCGAACCCACGGCCTTTCGCTCCGGAGGCGAACGCTCTATCCACTGAGCTACATGTACGAACTTAATTATTTTACAACAAAAAATCATTTTTGGCAATGATTAATTGAATTAAATTTAAAAAAAATAAAAGCACCTTGAAAATTTAATACTGCACGGTAATTTATCGATAGACAGGCGGGGTCTGTTCCATTATAATAAAGTATAACGCTAAAGAAGGGGAGAAAATTTTATGACAAGATTAAAAGCATTATTAAAGAAAGCAGACAAGGCGGCAGTCATCGGCATGACAGCTGCGGCAGTAGCAATGGCGGCACTGGGTGCAGGAGGGGTAAAGACTTACGCATCCGATTATTCCGTACAGAAGTATGTGGACAGTTCCGATGAAAGCCTTGTGCTTGACGGGGATACATGGCACTGCTACAAAAACGGACAGATTGACTATGACTATGACGGCATTGCCTTAAACGAATACGGCTGGTGGAAGGTTAATAACGGTGAAGTTGATTTTTCTTATTCAGGAATGGTGTTAAACCAGTACGGCTGGTGGTATGTCAATAACGGCGGACTGGACGGCAGCTACAGCGACATGGGTGTAAATGAGTACGGCTGGTGGAAGTATGACAACGGAACGGTTGACTTTAACTACAGCGGCATTGCCTTAAATGACTATGGCTGGTGGAAGTTTGTAAACGGCAGCATTGATTTTGGCGCCAACGGACTGGACTTTGATGAAGCAACCAATACATGGTGGTATTTTAACGGCGGTGCGATTGATTTTGCATTTGACGGCATGGCATTAAATGACTACGGCTGGTGGAAAGTCAACAACGGTTCGGTAAACTTCGGCTTTAACGGCTTATGCAGCAACGAGTACGGCACATGGAAGTTTAATGGCGGTACGGTAGACTACGGTTATACAGGCTTTGCCGCAGACGGCGAGAATACATGGTACGTCGTAAACGGCAGGGTAGCAACGGAATTTACAGGTACCGTGGACGGCAAGGAAGTCAGAAACGGACAGGCGATTGATACCATCGTGATTCAGGTAGTACACCATGACAGGGACAGAACGGGAGCAGTAACAATTGCAGATCCTGATACAAGCGGACTGGTTGGATACATCGAATATCTTACGGTGCCGGTAGACAAGGAAGGCAATATCACGGAGCCGGTGTATATTTCTTATTGGTGTCCGGATGATTATAAAGGCTTTACATCAGGCTATATTATTACGTGTTCAGCAGTTCTTGCGGATGGAACAGGTATTCATGTGAAGGAAGAAGCACAGAGAACAGATATCCGCCCGTATATCAAAGACGGTGTTTTAAATGTGTATATGTCATGGTTTATGATGTAAGGATAAAAAACAAAAATAAAATAGTTAAATGTGCAGTCGAGGCAGAGTTTATATTCTGTCTCGATTTTTATTTTTCTGTCTGTCATATTTTTATTGCAGGCAGAAAAAGATGATTTTTATGGAAAGAGAGGAAGTTCAATGAAGATGAAAAAAGAAAAGATACGGTTTAAACCGCTGGCGGCAGTCGTATTTGTGGTAATACTGGCGGCGGTGATGCTTGCATCTGCATTAATCAGTGCAAAGGCGGCACCGCTTACCTGGCAGGATATCTGTAACCGCGGAGAAAGTGACCTGACAGCGGTGGCTGCATATGATTTAAAAGCAGGCTGTAAAGACTATGGCTGGAACCAGACGCTTGATGCCGGTCCGGATGGAACTATTTATACCGGCACAAACCACCATTATGACAACGTTGTAGGGGATGAACTCAGCCGTGTCATGTATGCGCATAAGCTGCGTGTGGCAGACGGCATGACGGTCAGCATCGTTGCGGCACAGAATGATACGGAAGATGAAGGCGGACTGACCTATATCAAGGGAAACAACTCTGGTAATAACCTTTACTTTTACTGGTCGATGGGTGAGTATGATGCTGACGGCAACGTGGTGTTTGACGGGGACTGGCGAGGTGTCAACGAATCATGGACGGTCGGACAGGAGTTAAACCATTCGTCTTACGGTGCAAGCGGTTATCCGTCAGGGATATCCCAGTCGGATCGTGAAAGCCGTGTGGCTTATGTTATGCCGGTATTCCGCTGGGCAATGGGAAGCCTTGCAGTCGGTGGAGGTTCGGAAAATAAATTTTATCCAAAGGATTTACAGAACAGTTTTGAAATTATCCAGCTTGTCACAAAGCCGTTTACATACACATTCTATGCGGACGGCGGCGCATTCAGTGACGGCGGCGGTGTTAAGAGCATGGAGCGCCTTGGCATTAATAATGTCAGCATTCCGGCAACACCGACAAGACCGGGTTATGTGTTCACCGGCTGGAAGATTACATCCACAGGCGGCAAGCAGGCAGGAAAGGTATACGATGCCGGGCAGCTTGCAACGATGCTTTCAGACAGCAAATACTATTCCTCACTGTTTGCCAATGCCACTTTTGAAGCCCAGTGGATACACGCAGACCAGTTTGTAAGCTACATGGGAAACGGAGCTGACAATACCGGTGATTACGTCATTTCCTATAACGCAGCCCAGGGCATTGACAATAAGTACAGCGCATTCAACTTCAAAAAGACCGGATATTCAGGAAGTGGAAACTGGATTCAAAAAGACCAGTTTATGAATACGACAGGAACCGTATCAGGAAGCGGCAGGGAAAGTATGCCGCAGCTGTCCGGGCTTACATCAATCCGTACAAAGTGCGACGTCATATATAAATGCGTGGACATTAATGCGGCAAGTTACGATAACGGTGCCAATGTACAGATATGGGACTGCATAAACGGCAACGCACAGATGTATGCATTTCAATATGTAAAGACCGAAAACAATGTGCCGTACTGGACAATCAGAAACAACTATTCCGGCAAGGTGCTTGACGTAGACGGGACAGCAGCCGGTGCAAATGTCCAGCAGTATGCATACCACGGCGGAGATAACCAGTTGTGGACACTAAAAATGGCAGGTGACGGATACTTCTACATCTGCTCAAAGCTTGGAAACTGTACTTCACTGGATTCTTCCTCACTGGTGCTTGACCTGTGGGGATATAGCACAGATAACGGAACAAATATTACAATCAGCGGTTATCACGGCGGCGACAACCAGCAGTGGTATCTGTGGGACAACACCATCAACTTATCAGCAGAGTGGACAAGCACGAATTACAAGGTGGATTACAACGCAGACGGCGGTACGCTTCTTGATGAAAACGGAAATGAAACAACAGATACGGTAAGAACATACGAATACGACAGAATCTACAATTTCCTTAAAGCCAAAAGAGCCTACACCGTAAGCTATGAAACCAACGGCGGCACGGCAGCAATTAACAGTTCAAACACCGATGCGCCGGGAACATTTAACGGCTGGAATGAACAGCTTACCGAACAGACAAGCCACGGTGAGGTAAAAGGCTGGGACGGCTGGTCGGTCGGCACATGGAACTGGGCGGCATACTATAACGGTAATCCTGACCTTTTAAGAGCAACCAACAATACCTATGATACCATGTGGGCAATCCTGCATTACCGGGAACACGGTATTGATGAAGGCAGAACGTTTAATGGAGCGTCTTACTGGCTGCCGGCATTAAGCTTTAAAAACCTGACCGCAAACGGCGGCACGGTAAATGTAAAAGCAGATTATACCAACGGCACAGTTACACTTCCAAATGCAGAAAAAGCTTCCGTTGAGATTGACGGAAAGAATGTAAGCTATACTTTCGACGGCTGGTATCTGGATGCCGCTCTTACAAATCGTGTCGGCGGCGCAGGAGATACATATACACCGGCAGGAAATACAACGCTGTATGCAAAATATACAACACAGTCTGAAAACCTTATTTTTAACCAGAAGATACGTGTGCGTTATGAAAATGCAGACGGCACATGGACTTCATACACCACCGTTCTTGATCAGGATTTCAGGACCGGGGATACGGTTGATTATGATTTTGGCAGTCTTGATACAGATAAGTGGGTAAGACCGGCGGCAGTAAAGTATACAGTCAGCGGACAGTACCAGACAGAAGGCTATACAACAAGCGTTGACATTTACAGACAGAAATACTCCGTAACCGTAACCTATGATAACGACAAAGCTTTCAGTGCAAAAAGCGGAGAGGGTACGTACCGCTGGGGAGAAAATGTAACGGCATCCGTTACGCTCAGTGAAAAGACCGCGCATTATACCTATAAGTGGGCAGACTTTGAAACGGAGTCACGCCTTACCTTCAGAAACGGCACATCAAAGACATCAAATCCGGTAACATTTGTCATGCCGGAAGAAAATGTCACGTTAAAGGCATGCTCTGCATCACAGACCAATGAATATACCGTCACCGTGGAGCATTACCTCATGGATATGGACGGAACTTATCCTGGTACGCCGTATGAAACGACACAGAAGCCTTATAAGTACGGCAGTGAGTTGAATCTAATTGATGCGGCAAACGAATATGAAGGATTTACGGTAAATCCTGATAAGACAAAGGAAATGAATGCCGGTTATACGGGAACGGTAACGGGTGATGTGAAATTAAAAATCTATTATGACAGAAACCGTTATACCGTAACCGTTGAGCATTATTACATGGATACGGCAGGAAACTATCCGGAAAAGCCGTCCGTGGCAGAAGATTTAAAGCCGTACTACGGCGAAACACTGGTGCATAAAGACCTTGCCCGTGAAATAAAGGGACTTTCCTTCAACGAAAACAAGACGATTCAGGAAAACAGAAACCGCACACAGACACAGGTAACAGGAAATACCGTCATCAGGCTGTATTATGACCGGTCGGTATGCACCGTGACCTACGATTACCGCACAAACGGCGGTACGTCGGCGGATAAGGAAACCGTAAAGACCTACTACGGTGCGGATGCCGACCTTTCCGTTGCAGCATACAAAAACGGCTGGGAACATGCCGGATGGAATACAAAAAGTGATTCAGAAACAGGACTTACCCGGTACACCGTCACCGGAAACGTCACACTCTATGCCGTGTACCGCAAGGACATCACCGTGACATTCGTGGACTTTGCACAGACCTATAAGAGGGAAGGCTCCATGTACAATAACGACACTTATGCCCTTATCGATGCGCCACAGTGCAGTACCTATGGCGGCTGGGAAAACGTGTCGGATGTTACGGCAGTCGGCTTTAACAGCAGGGCAGATATCACCGCGGAAGGTGCTGAAAAGATGGAGGTAAAGTCCGGGGAGGAACATTTAAAAATCCCGGACAGCATTACCTACTATACCGTGTGCAGTGCAGCCGTGACACTCTCATATGAATTAAACGGCGGTACGGAAAATGACACCACAAAGCCGGTAAAGGAAGAAGTATACTGCAATGCCGCGGCACCACAGGAAGTAAAAGGTTTTGCCTTACAGCTTGGCGAAAGTATAAAGGAATCCTTTGACCTTGATGGCTATACCCATTCCTATACCTTTGCGACATGGGCCCAAAACTATCCGGAAAGTGAAACTCGCTACGCCTGCAACGCCGATTATGTCTTAAAGGAAAATACAGTGATGTATGCCCTCTGGGACGAATCGGTGACACCGATAACCTACTATATCGAATTTGACGGCAATGCAGGAACAGCGGCAAGAAACGTACCTGGCAGAATGGAAGCACAGTACGGGGAAGAAATAACACTGCCGAAACAGCAGCCGGAACGTACCGGATTTACCTTTACCGGCTGGAATACAAGAACGGACGGACAGGGAACCACGTACCAGCCGCAGGATACGGTAAAGAACCTTACAACAGTAAACAATTTCACGGTAAAACTGTATGCCCAGTGGAAACAGCGCCGTATTATCCTTGTAAAGGCGGCATCGACCGTCTATAACGACACCATCATAAGACGCATACCGGGAGATGAGGAGTGGTATGATTCCGTGGGACATTTAACCATCGATGAACTGAAAAACTACCCGGATGAACTCTGCGAGCAGGTATGGCATATCGACAAGCAGGGAAATATTACACAGGTGAAATAATTTAAAACACAGCTTTTATCTAAAAGAACAAATTGAATTAAATTTTAAAATTTGTTAAAATATTAAAATAGCTTGTGAAATAAGAATTGGAGAAAACATGGAAGTTCGTATTAATAAATATTTAAGCAGTGCGGGATATTGCTCCAGAAGGGAAGCAGACCGCCTGTTAGAACAGGGCAGAGTAACCATAGACGGCATTCCTGCACAAATGGGAAGTAAAGTGATAGATGGACAGACAGTTTTTGTCGATGGAAAATCAATTATAGAAGAAGATGAAAAGATTTTGCTGGCATTTTACAAACCAACGGGAATCGTGTGTACGACAACGGCAAATCAGGGTGATAATAATATTGTTGATTATATTGGGTATCCTAAAAGAATCTACCCGGTTGGCAGGCTGGATAAAGATTCAGAAGGGTTAATTTTAATGACAAATAACGGAGAGATGATGGATAAAATTCTCCGTTCAGCCAACGGTCACGAAAAGGAATACATTGTAACCGTAAATAAAGAGATTGATGATTCATTTATTAAGGCAATGTCTGGAGGAATATATCTGGCGGAGTTAGACAGAACAACGAAACCGTGCAAAGTAACCGCATTGGGAAAGAAAACCTTCCGCATTATCCTTACACAGGGATTAAACCGGCAGATCCGGCGTATGTGCAGTACACAGGGAAGGGAAGTTGTGCAGCTCAAAAGAATCCGTATCATGAATATTTTATTGGGAGATTTAAAGCCCGGAGAATACCGGAATGTGACAGAGGCAGAATATCAGCAGTTAAAGGAGCAGTTATATGATTCAGCAAAGTAAAATAGACAGAATTAAAGAATTGGTAGAATTACTCAACAAGGCAGGAAAAAGCTATTATTCAGATGGCAGGGAACTGATGTCTAATTATGAATATGATGCTTTATATGATGAACTGGGTATGCTTGAAAAAGAAACAGGTTATATTCTTTCAAATAGTCCGACCGTAAATGTCGGCTACGAGGTGCTTAGTGAACTGCCTAAAGAACGTCATGAATCTCCAATGTTAAGTCTTGATAAGACGAAAAGTCCGGAAGCGCTGGCAGAGTGGCTTGGCAGTCAGAAAGGTCTGCTTTCATGGAAGCTGGACGGTCTGACAATTGTATTGACCTATGACAATGGACAACTGCAAAAAGCCGTTACAAGAGGAAATGGTGAAGTAGGAGAAATTATTACCAATAATGCCAGAGTATTTAAAAATGTTCCTGTGACCATTCCTTTTAAAGGGAAACTTGTTCTGCGTGGAGAAGCGATTATTACGTATTCAGATTTTGAGCGTATTAACGAACAGATTCCGGAAGCCGATGCAAAATATAAAAATCCGAGAAATTTATGCAGCGGATCTGTCAGACAGTTAAATAATGAAATTACGGCACAGCGTAATGTCCATTTTTTTGCATTTACACTGGTATCGGCACAGAATGTTGATTTTGATAATTCCAGGCAACGACAGTTTGAGTGGCTTAAAGATCAAGGGTTTTCGGTTGTTGAATATAAAATGGTTACAAAAGACACGATTTTAGACACGATAGAATGGTTTGAAAAAACAATTGTAACAAATGATTTTCCGTCAGACGGTCTGGTAATCTTATATGATGATATTGCATATGGAGATTCTTTGGGAAGAACAGCAAAGTTTCCAAGAAATGCGATGGCGTTTAAATGGACAGATGAAACCGCAGAAACGACACTGCGAGAAATAGAATGGAGTGCTTCAAGAACCGGTCTGATTAATCCGGTTGCCGTTTTTGACCCGGTAGAGCTTGAAGGCACGCAGGTCAGTCGTGCAAGTGTGCATAATATCAGTATTGTTGAAAGTTTAAAACTTGGTATTGGTGATCGCATTAAAGTATTTAAGGCGAATATGATTATTCCGCAGATTGCAGAAAATCTTACACAAAGCGGTAATTTAGAGATTCCGGAAGTCTGTCCGGTATGCGGCGGGAAAACGCAGATTAAACAGGTTAATGATGTCAAAACACTTTACTGTATCAATGAAGACTGTCAGGCGAAACATGTAAAAAGTTTTGCCCATTTTGTATCAAGAGATGCATTGAATATCGATGGATTGTCAGAGGCAACACTGGAAAAATTTATTCAGCACGGATTTTTAAAAAATTTCTGTGATTTATACCATTTGGAAAAATTCCGTGATGAAATTATTGCTTTAGACGGATTCGGGGAAAAATCCTATGAGAATCTGCTGACATCTGTTGAAAATTCAAGAAATACAACGCTGCCGAAATTTATTTACGGACTTGGCATTGCAAATGTAGGACTTTCCAATGCCAAGATGATTGTGCAGGCATTAGGTAACGATATAGAAAAAGTAATTCATGCCGGAAGACAGGAACTTGAGAAAATAGACGGTGTAGGTGCAGTTATTGCAGATACATTTGCTTCCTATTTTGAAAATGAAAAAAATAAAGAAGAATTTTATAAGCTGCTACAGGAAATGCACATTGAAAAAGCGCCGGACAATCAGAATAATCAGATTCTTACCGGTAAAGTGTTTGTAATTACAGGTTCATTGGAACATTTTGAAAACAGAAATCAGTTAAAAGAACGCATTGAACAGCTTGGCGGCAAGGTGACCGGTTCTGTGACAGGAAAGACATCATACCTGATTAATAACGACAGCCATTCTACGTCATCTAAAAATAAGACTGCGGCAAAACTGGGAGTTCCTGTAATAACAGAAAACGAATTCCTTGAAATGGCACCGATGAATGATGATGGCAGATGATGACGGTTGCCGATAAAGAGAAAATATGCTATAGTGTGACTGCGTAAGCACAAACCAACAGGAATAAAAGCGTTGTGCGGAAATGAGGAAATTATGCCAATTAAAATACAGAGTGATTTGCCGGCAAAGGCAGAACTGGAAAATGAAAATATATTTGTAATGGATGAACATAGAGCAATGACACAGGATTTCCGTGAATTGCAGATTTTAATTCTGAATCTGATGCCGATTAAGCAGGATACGGAATTACAGCTTCTGCGGGGACTTTCAAACACACCGTTACAGATTGATATTACTTTTCTGCAGATGGCAACACACATTTCAAAAAACACCTCAGCTTCCCATTTGAAGAAGTTTTATGAGGTATTTGAAGATATTAAACACCGCAAATTTGATGGGATGATTATTACAGGCGCACCGGTTGAAAAGATGAATTTTGATGAGGTGAATTACTGGAAAGAATTATCTCAGATTATGGAGTGGTCTAAAACACATATTACGTCAACACTTCATATCTGCTGGGCGGCACAGGCGGGATTATATTATCATTACGGGGTAAAAAAGGTACAGCTGGAAAAGAAGTTATCCGGAATATACCGCCATCATGTAATGAATAAAAAAGAACCGCTGGTACGTGGATTTGATGACTTTTTTATGGCACCGCATTCACGCTATACGGAGGCCTGTCGGGAGGATATTTTAAACAATCCGAAATTGAAAGTGCTGGCGGATTCAAAAGAAGCCGGAATATATATTGTCATGGCACAGGAAGGCAAACAGATTTTTGTAATGGGACATCCTGAATATGACCGTATGACACTGGATCAGGAGTATAAGCGGGATGTGAAAAAAGGCATTATGCCGACTTTACCGGTACATTATTATCCCGATGATGATCCGACGCAAAGACCGATATTATCATGGAGAAGCCATGCCAATAATCTATATACGAACTGGCTCAACTATTACGTATACCAAAGCACACCGTATGAGTGGCACTAAACCGCATGGCTGAGCCACAAACCCGCATTTTAAGCGGATTTAAATAAATTACAAAATTTCACGAAATTTCACGAAATTTCACAGCAAAAGTGTGTAAATAGTGTGTACGATATAACTTACACACATACAACCGAATAAATAGCCGTGGCATGACTCGAATATGAGAAGAACATGATAACGTTCTTCTCTTTTTTTATGCCAAAATGTAATTGTAAGGAGGAAGCGCTTATGTTTTCAGACGAAGTTTTAGAGAAGATTTTTGCAAGAAAAGAATTACAAAGCTTACCTCTGCAAGTTCAGTCAAGCATAATCCATGCGATTGAAAATGTTTTAGAGGAGGACAGCAAAAATGCAGATAAACAATCCGTATCAGCAACCGGCAATGAATTATAATCCGGGATATGCCGCATATCAGTACAATCCTATGGCAAATATGCAGAGATACCAACAGCCGGATACGCAAATTCAACAGCAGATTCCACAATTTCAGCAACAACAGCAGGTAATCGGCATAAACGGCAAGATTGTAGCGGCAGTTGAAAATATTACCGCAAATGATGTGCCTATGGACGGTTCAGTTGCCTTTTTCCCAAAGCAGGATTTGTCGGAAATCTACGTAAAAGGTTGGAACGCAGACGGAACAATCAGAACGATTGTGTATAAGCCTTATACAGAGCCTTCAAACAATACAGCGGCAAATTCTATGGGCGGCACAGAAAAATCAAAATTTGACCTATCAGAGGAAAGCACAGAGGTATTAATGAACAGGTTTGATAGTTTGGAAAATAGATTAAGTGAAATCGAGCAGTTTATGACGACTAAAACATCGGCAAAAAGCACGGCTAAATCAAAAAATAGCCCAAAGCAGGACGGCGGGGGTGAAGATGAATGAATCCAGTTGAGCTTATTCGATTAATAAAAAGTGGCAATCCGCAACAGGTCCTTTCGCAAATGATGAATAGCAATCCTCAAATATCAAACAATCCTATGGCTAAAAATGCCATTCAGATGTACAAAAATGGGGACACGCAGGGACTAAAAACGCTGGCAGAAAATCTTTGCCGCGAACAGGGAATTACAACCGATGAAGCAAAACAGCGAGTTTTAAGTATTTTTAATCGTTAGTACATTTTGGGTTGTGCGCACATAATAACCGGTTATCCCATTTGTAAATATATTTCAATGGAGGTAAACAAAATGTTTAACACAGGTGCAATGCCTAGTCTTGCTGATATTGCGGCAGTAACGGGCAATAAAAATGACGGTGGCTGGGGCGACGGCAACGGCTGGTGGGTTCTTATTATTCTTTTTGCCATTTTTGGCGGCTGGGGCAACGGCGGCTGGGGTGGTAATGGTGCAAATGGCGGTGCAACACCTTATGCCACAAGCGCTTTAACGCAGGCAGATTTACAGAGAGGATTTGATACACAGTCAATCGTGTCAAAGCTTGACGGAATCTCAAACGGACTTTGTGACGGATTCTATACACAGAATACCGCGCTTATGAGCGGATTCCACGGTGTCGATAACGCTATCTGCAACTTAGGCTATCAGACACAGCAGGGATTTAACACAACAAACGTTGCGTTAATGCAGGGACAGAATGCTTTGCAGTCACAGCTTGCTAATTGTTGCTGTGAAACGAGAGAAGCCATTCAGGGTGTAAATTACAACATGGCACAGAATACTTGTGCATTACAGAATACAATGAATAGTAATACACGAGATATTATCGACAGCCAAAATGCAGGAACAAGAGCCATTCTTGATTATCTCTGCAATGAGAAAATTTCCAGCTTACAGGCAGAAAACAACGATTTACGCAGAGCGGCTTCACAGGATAGACAGAGTGCATTACTTACTACTGCAATGGCTTCGCAGACACAGCAGATTATTAATGCAGTCAATCCGGCGCCGATTCCGGCATATCAGGTGCCGAACCCTAATGTATATTACGGTTGTGGTTGCAATAGCGGTTGCGGCTGCTAATTTACTAAATAATCAAGTATCTTAATCAAATTGAGTTTTTTCGAGTTTCACTCGGAATAAAACTCAAAAGGTTATGTCTGCTAATGCAGTATTACAATGTTCCCGACACCAATGTCGGGAAGACAGGGCAGACTTCAAGAAAGTTTGCCCTTTATTTTGTGAAAGAGAGGTATTATTTTATGGCAGAATTTACAGGAATTGCACTTCAAACTGTTGCGCAGGGAGAAGATGTTGCATTTACAGAAACACCGGTTGCTGGTTCAAATTGCATTACGCACAGACAGGGAAGCGGTATTGTTAAATTGAGAGGACTTACAAACCAGTGCCGGGCAAGATTTTTAGTATCTTATTCCGGGAATATTCAAATCCCGACAGGTGGAACGGTTGAAGCTATTTCTCTTGCTATTGCGATTGACGGTGAGCCGCTGCAGTCAACTCGTATGATTGTTACACCGGCGGCAGTAGAGAACTTCTTTAATGTTTCAGCACAGGCATATGTAGACGTTCCACGCGGTTGCTGCGTTACGGCAGCGGTACAAAATACATCTGCACAGGCAATCGAAGTTCAGAACAGCAATTTAATTGCAGTCCGGGAAGCATAAGGGGGCGGTTTTATGGATATTATGAGAATGCACGACATGATTGAAAAACTGTCTGAATGTGCCAAATGTGAAATTGACAAAGGAATTGAAAATATAGACCCGTGTGAAATGGGACAGGTTACAGATATGATGAAAGACCTTGCAGAAGCAATGTATTATCGTACATTGATGAAATCAATGGAAGAATCGAGTGCAGATGAAACAATGGAAATGTTTGAGCGGCTTGGTGACGGCAGAAGATTTTATGATAACTACCGCTATTCAAACGGCAGATTTGCACCGAAAGGCAGAGGAACGCGCCGGGGATACGATGAACCTCCGTATTTCCACATGACACCGGAAATGTACCGCGGAATGGAACATGACAGGGATATTGACCGCAATTATGGAAGAATGTATTACACAGAACCGGCGACAAGCGGCATGAATATGACCGAAAGCGGCTATGATAAAGCGAAGCGGCACTATACAGAAACCAAAGAAATGCACAAAGCAAATACTGCAGAGGACAAAGAACATAAGATGAAATCGCTTGAAAACTACATGAAAGAGTTGTCCGGCGATATTACAGAACTGCTTACAGACATGACGGCAGAAGAACGTACAATGCTGAAAAGCAAGCTTTCAACGCTTGTAAGTAAAATGTAATGGCAATGGCTGGGAGTGCAAAAACTTTCAGCCAGTTTTTAAGGTGATTGTGATGTTTAAAATCAATAATGTAGATTGGAATATAGTATTTACAGATAATTTAAAAAAATTAATGCGTTCTGACGGCTCTATAAGCCTTGCTGTGACCGATTGGAACGACAAGACTATATATGTATCAAACAAGCCAAAAGGGGCTTATTTGCGTAAAATAATAGCACACGAACTATGCCATTGTTTTTGCTTTTCTTATGGTGTGAGTATGCCGATTGAACAGGAAGAATTTATGGCAGACTGGATAAGCAAATATGGCACAGATTTGATTTATTTGCTTGATTATTTAATGGCAGGGATACAGAGGGGAGCGGCAGTGTAATGGATAAAATAGATAAGCTTCTTGAATATGTGCGCCGGACAAATCCCGAAATGACAAAAGAACGATTGATTTATGAATTGGGAGAATGCCGGTATACAGCAAAATCATTAATTTTTACGGCAGAAAGCGTGGATTTGCAAAAAGAAAAAGATTTAAAAAGTTGATTTAAAGCTATCTGCATGGTATAGTATTAGAAAACGCAATAAAGGGGTAACGAAGTATGAAAACTTGTCCAAATTGTGGAGAACTGATAGGCGATAGCGTTGACCGTTGTTTTAACTGCAATTACAGCTTTAAGTACAAGAGCGTAATTAAGAAAGAAGCATTGCAGGAGCGCAGAAAGCAGGCAGAAAAAGAAATCGAAGAACTTAACCGGAAAAGAGAAGAAGAAAATGAGCGAAAAGAAGCTGTTATTAATGCTATTAAATCCGGCAGAATCACAAAAAACGATGTCATGAAAACAACCGGATTTGATTTTGTGGGATATAAAATTGTCAGATATTGCGGAATCGTAACCGATACTGCGTTATACAGTTTAGGCATGATGGCGGATTTAAAAAATGCAATGAATTTTAAAGCGATGGTCGCAGGAAAAGAATATAATGCATTTTCAGAAAAAGTGCAAACTTTTATAGATGAATTAATGAACGACATGGCATTAGAAGCTTTGTACAAGGGTGCAAACGGTTTAGTTGGAATATCATATAGCTGTGCGCCGTATTGGAATACCGGCGACATTTCATTAATGATTACAATGAGTGGAACGGCTGTCTGCATTGAAAAGGAGTAGAAACTTATGGCATTTACAAATAAACGCGGAGAAAATATTAGCTTTGAGTGTTCAGAGCTGATAGATGAGTTAAAATCGGATATTGAGGAGTTCGGCGGTGACAAAATTGTAGCCGCGTGGTGCAAGGATACGCACGGTGTAACGTTGTATGTTAATTATGATTTTATTGAACCGGAAGACCCGATAAAGGAATCGGAATTACAGGAAGACGAATACATACAGACCATGACGATGACAGCGTTGCTTATGCTGTTGGAACAACAAGACGAATTATTTTAAAAGCTATAGGAAGTGTTGCGGCACTTCCTATTTTTAAATTCTATGAGAAAGGGAAAACAATGCCGAGGAAAGCGGACACTACTATTATTGATAAAGTATATAACAATTTGAAAGTTGACAAATTGACGGACCAGTACAATTCATATCATAGAAGACTTTATGAATGTACTTGTTTGCTGTGCGGGAAGAAAAGGCTTGCTACTAAACAGAATCTTCAAAGAAACGAAGTAAAGGATTGTGGAAATCATCGGGATTATAAAAATATTGAAAAGAAACGTTTTGGCAAATTAGTTGCAGTATACGTTACCGACCAAAAAAGCCATACAAAAAGCAGATGTAAAATATGGCATTGTAAATGCGATTGCGGCAATGAATGTGATGTACATTATGATGATTTAAAAAACGGAAAAGTAAAAAGCTGTGGCTGTTTAAAAAACGAAAACATTCAAAAATTATACGCTTATGGTACTGCACCGTGCAAATTGAACGGAAATAAAATAAGAAAAACAAATACATCAGGGACAACAGGTGTTTGGTTTGATAAGTCAAGGAATAGGTGGTGCGCAGAAATAATGTTTAAAAAGACAAAATATTTTTTAGGACGCTACAAAAGCAAAGAAGAAGCTATAAATATTCGGAAAATTGCAGAAGATAAAATTTTTTGCGAATTTTTAGAATGGTATGAAAAAACTAAAAAAAGTGATTGACTTTTTGCGAGGCATTGATATATTTATTCTATATAGTAAAAAGAGAGGAAGTGAAAGAAAAATGCCGGCGGGACACTTGAAAAATGAACATGATAAAGAGAATAAGGAACAGGACTTTGAAACAACATTTTTGCATGGGCATGACGGTTCGCAATGTATATATTATACAAATGAAAAATGCTTATATTATAATGACTGTGAATCACCGTGCCACCATTGTCATCACTACACGACAAAAATTAGAAATTGAAAAACTGCTTGTTGTTCGCAACGGGCAGTTTTTTTAAATTTTCGCTCAATTTTTTATTCGGAAAAATTTTTAACCCCCCGTCCCTTTAGATTTTCAGCCCGGTCAATCCATTTTCAAAAATCCTCGATTTTCGAGCGGATTTTAAGCAAATTTTGCCGGCAAAATTCACGAAAAGTTTTACTATTTTAACGTGCTAAAGTATGAAATATAGACTTGCTTCGGTGAGCGGAAAGCCTATTTTTTTATGTCTGCAAGCTTGTAAAATGCCCGCAGTCGCCTTATTATTTTGCTATGGTAAAAAGCTTAACCATATAAGGCATTTAAAGCTGTATAAGGCTATAAACGGCATAGAAGCATAACGGCAAAACTGCCTTTATTTTGGCGGCTGTTGTTCCTGCTTGTGCTTTGCCCGCGTAGCTTTTACGCGCTGTATAACAGCATCCCGATTTTGGGCGTAGTATTCCCGGTTGTTTTCCGCTGAATTTTTGCGGCGTGCGATTTCTGCGCACTCTGAACAGCAGTATTTCCGGTACACAGACATAAAAGTTTTACCGCATACTGGACAGATTCGGCTTGTTTTTTGGTTGGATAACTGCAACCGCCTGCGTTCATTTCCGGCGGTGTTCTGCCGGCGCTTACGTTCAGCAGCACAGGCAGCATAGCAAACCTCTACACCGTTGCGGCTCAAAAAGTTTTTGCCGCAAATGGTGCATTTTTTCATTTTTGGCATAGAATACCCCCTTTTATATTTTAAGATAACACAAAAAAAGCTATAAAAATAGCCTTGCATTTTTTTGGTATATATGCTATTATATTTTTGCAAACAAAAGTTTGTAAGGTGTGCGGCGCTTTGATAAGCCGTAACATGTGATGTATTGAAATATGTTTTAGTATTAATTTAATGCTAATCTATTCAAACATCAAGCCGCACACAAAAGCCCCGGATTTTTCCCGGGGCTTTTTTATTCTTCTAGAAGATACTTGTATGCCCTGTAAATTTCTTGGGCTTTGCTAATTTCTTTTATATTCCCAAAAAAATTTCGGAATAAAACGGCGTCGGGTTTTACAAACACCGTTACAAGTTCGGCTTCCCGGTCGTATTTGGAATATTTTTTTCTATCGGCTTTTACCCTACGATAAAAGTCGATACATGCCCCCGTTGCTTGCTTTTGCACGTCCAAGAGATATAATTTATTTCCGAGTTTAATCGGTATATCTCTTGTTGTTCCATACGGCAGTTTGCCAATGGCGACAGCGTCGCCATTATTTAAATTAATAAGTTCCATTGTATCCCCCCCTTTTTTAATATACATCTGTTATTTTGTATATAGTTTCATGATATTCATTTTCGTTTGATACCACCTCTATAGTAATGGAAATATTTTCGTCGTATACTTCCAACGTTTGCGCGCTTGAATATGGGATATCCCTAAAATCGCCGGTTTCTACCGCATAATCTGAATAATCTGGACTGTTTCCGTTCTCGTCCAAATATTCCGAATTAAAAGAACAGATTAAATTTTCATAAAAGTTTTCCTCTGTTTCCCATTCACCGATTAAATTCCTTAAATTTTCGCGGAAATGTTCTTCTGCCTGCTCTATTGTGTACATAATAAGCCCACCTTTCCGGGTTTTTACCCTTGTTTTTATTTTATTATATCCGAAATTCGGATAAAAGCAAGCCGGGGAATTGAACCCCGGAAGCCCGGCACCGTCTGCCGCTTGCTGCTATTTATTTAAGCTGCAAATTAAATCCGCAGCTTGCGCAAGCGCTCGCGCTTGCACATCTAGCCATTGTTCGCGGCTGTTTGGTGCAAGTTCTCCGCCCCTCTTGCGTTTTAACTCGGACGGCGTACACAGCCTTTCAGCTATATCACCGTTGTAAATTAAGGAGCTACCGCCCCAGCTATACTGGCTCCAATCGGCGGCGCCATTTAATAAAACGGCTTCTAATTCTAATTTTGAAGCCGGAAGAGTTTCTTCTTCCAGATTCTCTACAAGTTCATAGGCGTACAACAATACGCCTTTACCCCATGCGCTTTTTGCCTTTCGGCTTTCTATTTGCTCCATAATTTTATTTTTTTTCATTGTTTTTTACCTTTGCCCATGTTATAATGGGGCTACCTTTCTTTTTGATTGGTGGCGGTTGCGTGCTTTTGAGGAGTGGCAACCGCCTTTTTTATATTGTCTTTCGACATTGTTATAATAACACATCTTTTTACTAATTGCAATAGATAATTGCAATATTATTTTAAAATAATTGCAATTTATAATTGCTTTATAAGCTCGAATCCGTTTGACATATTGCAATATATATTGTATTATAGTATTGCAATTTATAATTGCATAAATATATTAAAAAAGGAAGATAAAAAATGAAAACAGATAAGGAAATAGCTGAAAAGGCAAGAGAGCGCGCAAAAAAGCAAAACGAAGCCGCAAAAAATAATTGGGATTGCATTAGTTGCAGGCTTCCCAAAGGCACAAAAGACCGTATACAAGCACTAGGCTATACTGTAAATGGTTTTTTAAATATCATTGTATTGGCAGAGCTGGAAAAGTTAGAAGCGGAAGCACCGCAGACGGCACAGCCGGAAACCGCAAAAGAAGAACAGCCAAAAGCCGACGCGCCGGAAGACGTAGCGGCATTAAATAACTGGTTGCACCAAGTGCAGGAAGAAAACGAGCAAAAGCGACTGCAAGAGGTCGCACGGCGGCAATCGAATGTAGAAGCCGAAAACGGTTATGATTAATAAAATAGTTGCCGTTTAAAAAATTAAGTTATATAATACTATACAGAGCGGAACACGAACCGCCCAACAATTTAATATAGCACGTAAAAAAAGAGAACCGCACCCCCTCGGCGGTTCTCTTTTTGCTTCTTTTTTTATTCTTCGGAGTTTCCCCAGCCGGAAAGCGTGCACGGATTCCCGTTGCCATCTTCCCACCCGCCTGTTATCGGGTCAATGCCGCTGTTAAGTTCAGAAGTGCAATTTTTATAGTCTGCGTAATCTCTGCAAACTATATAGCCCAAAAATTCCCCGTTTAAATTTACGGAAAATATTTCCGAGCCGTCACCCTCTACCGTTATGCCGTTTCCAAATTCCCAATAATCCGAACTGTTGTCGAATTTAAACATATTTCCCACCCTTGCGGCAGTGTCGCCGCCCTTTCTTTTTTAATAATAGTATTATCGCACCGGCTTAATATTTTGTCAATACGATTTTATCTAAAAATAGAATAATTTTTATTGACATTTTATTACATATAATGTACAATTTTTAACATATTAAAAGGAAAGGAGAGCGCAAAATGATAAAATATAAAATAGACGTGTTTGAGCTTTTAAAAGAACGTGGATACAATCAAGCCCGAATCCAAAAAAATGGTCTTTTATCAGGGCAGACAATACAAAATATTAAGGCAGGCAAAAGCATTACACTAGAAACGTTAAACCGCATTTGCATAATGTGCCGTTGCCAGCCGTCCGACATAATAGAGGTTGTGCCGACAGACGCGGAAAAAATAAAATTTTTCTAGCAAAAGCGATTGACATTATTCTAAAATTAGAATACAATAAAGACAGATTAAAGGAAAGGACGCCCCACATAGGGGCGAGGGTACAGAAACATGAAAAAAATAATTTTTAAAGAGGACGAAAACAACACAATAATTATTACGGGGACGGCTTCCGAAGCTGAAGCCCTCTACAAACAGGCTTTAGCCAGTGGCGAAGCTTCGCCACTGGTAATTGAGCCAATGCCGAGATTTAACCCGGCGAAAATGTACGGCATCATGTTTTATGATGTCGAGGGGTTCGACTTCCCGCAATTTGAAGTTGTAACCGCGAACGGAATTGTCCGAATGTTGAACGATTCCGTCGAGGTATCGGAGTATGCCCCAGCATAAGGGGTGTACTGTAAATATTAATATAAGCCCTCTCCATTTTTTTGGGGGCTATTACTTTAAGGAGGGACGAAAATGAAAAAACAAGAAATTAATTCCGGCTTTTTAATTTCCAAAATGGAAGAAGCCGCAGGAGTTGAAACGGAAAAATATTTTAACGAGCAATTCAAAAAAATTTTGTCTGAAAATATTGAAAATTTAGAAACCTTAGCAGAAGAGGAAGAGGAAGACGGCGAAATTGAAGCCGCAGCAGAAAACCGCAAACTAATAACACGGCTGCGGCATGAACTGCAATTTGATGTCGATTATGACACATTTGACAGTTTAATGTTGCAAATTACCGGGGGTATATCTTACGATTTGGACATCGTAGATGAATATATATATACCGAAGAAAAAAAAGCACATATAAAAAAATGTGCAAATAAATATATGGGAATAATTGCTGGATTCCCAGAAATCGCCGATTATGAAATTAGTTATTCAAATCGGAGCCAATCTATATATTTAGTAACGGATTTACCTGTTACTGATGATAATATAAATAAATTCATTGTTGATTGTTGCCACTGCGAAGTGACTTATACTGAACGATACACAACAAACACGGTTGAAATCCGCCTTTCAGACCACGATTTTGGCGGAAATATTAATTATTCATATTGGAAACCGTGTATTAATATTGTTATTAATTAGGGAGGACTGAAAATATGAAATTTAAAATAGCCGGGGTGCTGTGTTCCCGGCTATTTTTATGCCTTAATTAATCATTATATAACTATATATTGAATAAGTCAATGTTATCCCACTAAATATATAATTTAATAAAAATTTAATAAAATTTATAAAAAATTCCGCTACTCGAGCAATACCCTATAGATACCCTATCCGCAGAAGAAAAAAGAGAAAAAAAGAACGAAAGAAAAACCAAAGAGAAAAGAAGCAAAAGAGAAAATAAAAAGAAAGATAGAATAAAAAGAGAAATAAAGAAGATATATTTTTAAATATTTTTAAATAAAATACACTGTATTTTTTATTTTTAAGTAATTAGGGAATTAATTTAGTTTATATATATAATATAATACGCGCGGATTTATTTAAAATATATTCAAAAAAGCTATTGACAGTATAATTATTTTAGTGTATTGTGTAAGCACAGGTTGCAGAAATGCAAAAATGAAAATTGAATAGTAATTATTTTTAATACCTACAAACGCGAGCCGCGGATTCATTCCAGCGACCAAAGAAACCCAAATAAAAATTGGGTTGAACAATGCAGTTTGTAGGTATTTTTTTTATTTTAAAATTTAAAAGTTGGGAGGTGTACAGAATTGGAGAAATTAGCAGGAGCAGAGCCAAGCTCATTAGAATCAATCAAAAATGATTGTGAGGAGTATTTAAAAGAGTTCTGCACTGAAAACAATATTAAAGACCAGTACGACATCTATCCGGCCATGTGGAATGCAGCACTTACATATATTTGCCAAAATACTTTTAAGGCTAATCCAAGTATTTTAGCAATGCCTAAAAATATAAATAATGCCTATAACTTAGAAGCTGTAGATTATATATTAGATATATACGCTTATGAATGTTTTATACATAATCAAGAGATAAGTGTAGTTGGTTTTCATTTGTTTTCAGGTATGTCCTTAGATACTATATATAGTCTAAATAATAGCAATAAAAGATGTGTTGTATATAAGGATTTACAGGGGAATGTTATTAGTAATTTAACTGTAAGCAGGCTAAAAGAGGGGGAATATGTAAAAGAGCTAAGCACAAAAGGGACTGACATTTTTAAAAAATTGAAATTATTTTCTGAGGAAAGTTTGACAGCTCTGATGAAAGACAGGCGCAACAATCCAATGAAGTACTTGCCTATTCTAAATAGGCGCTTCGGTTGGAATCTGCCAGGAGTAAGCCGGGAAACGTTCGGAAAGACAGCATTGACAGCGGCGGACCTCCCAAAATTGGGAACGGAATTGGACGAAAACGGCGCACAACTTCCACGGTTAGAAGCGTGCGAAACGTTAAACAATTCAGACACAATTTAAAAGTGCCGTATTTACTGGTGTTCAAGCTATTTCGATATGCTTAGAACTTCGCTAAACATGAGTTTAGCGAAATGTATAAAATAAATAGTCAGAAACAGCAAACAAAATAGCAAATAATCAAACAATTAAATAACGGCAGATAATCGCCTGCAATGGTGATTCTGTTAGGGGGTGGGGGTTGAATGAAAACAGCCACCCAGCCCGACTAAGTACCCAAAATAATCTCAAAAACAAAAAGAGGTGTATCAATGACATTAAACGAGTATCAGGCAGAAGCAATGCGTACAGCAAGTAGAACAGCCACAGCACACGAAGATAATCTTTTGCTTAATGGAGTGATGGGTTTGAACGGTGAAGCTGGAGAAGTAATCGACATGGTAAAGAAAATGCTTTTTCAAGGTCATACGCTTGATAAAGACCACATGGCAAAAGAACTGGGCGATTGCCTTTGGTATTTAGCCGTAGCCGCAAAAGGCATTGGATATGCCTTAGATACCATTGCTGAAATGAACAAAGCAAAGCTTAGAAATCGTTACCCGGACGGATTTGAAACCGAGAGGTCATTGCACCGGGACAGTAAAGATATTTAAAATAAACACCTTGTCAAACAATGATGTAAAAATGGCTACAAAGGAGAGTACAATGAGGTGTACAGGGAATAAAGTTGGGAATACCTGTAGTAATTAATGCCCTATAGCCAAGCGGTAAGGCACGGGATTTTGATTCCTGTATCACCGGTTCGAATCCGGTTAGGGTAGCTGGGCTTTTGATAGCCCTTTTGTCCCATTCTTTGGTACCCCCTTATCTCCCGTTAGCGGAAAGCTGATTAAAGGACCGCCACAAGGTCCGGCGGGATTCACAAACATGATTACCCCGGTGCAGATAGGCTTTTCAACCTTGCCGGGATACACTGAATTGAGTTAAAGCTTTTCGGGATACTGGAAAGTGTAGGCTTTTTGCTCGAAGCAATTTAAGCAAAGAAGACAGCAAAGCTGGCAACAAAGTGGTGTAGTATATCATCATAAGGACGTCAAAAGTAGAATCCTTGTGGCTGACGAATAATAAACGCTTGCGGTGCAAGAATAACCTGTTTGTGTTCGTGGTGTGAAAGACTACAAACAAAACAGGAATTTCATTAAGTCGGCTTGCCTTGAATCCGGGAAACCGGAGTATAACACAAGAAATTCGTTAAAGTAGCGGTATGGCAAAACGAAATTTTTTTACAAAAAAAACTTCCGAAAGAACCGTGAAATTTGCAGGTTAAATTCGCTCCCTGTCCGTGCTTGACAGCGGTAAGAAGCCAAGGGTCGCACCCGGAAGCTCGGACTTATCGTCACGGTGACTGAATGTGACTGCGGGTATGATGAATAAAGAGAAGTCTTAATCATGTTTGTTTTTGGAAAAGCGGCAACGATTGGCGGTGTTGCGGCAGACTGTAAATCTGTTCCCATGTGGTAAACATTGGCGGTTCGATTCCGCCCTTTTCCATTTTTTTTAAAAATTAAAAATAAAAAAGAGGTGCAGTATGGCAAAAGGTGTTCACGCAGTAGATAAGGACAAGTTTATTGAAGCCTACAATAAATGGGCAAGCGGCGAGGTAACGATAACAAAAGCAACGGAAATAGCCGGCATGAGTTATCCGACATTTCACAAATACGTAGGCATATTAATTACAGGTGGGAAATTTCCTGACGGGCTATTTAAGGATTAGGAGAATGTGCATGAGAGTAGAGATTAAAGGCAATGTATATGGAATGTCGCGCAAAGAGTACAAGCAGTTCCTTAAAATAGCAAGCAAAGCTATACCATGTGGCATTTATGCGGCTGAAAAGGGAAGCACTGCTATTATGCTGAATGAAAAATACGAAAGCATTGAAGATTTGAGAAAATCCGTGTCCGAATATAAATTAAAAGGATTCAAGGTGTATTACAATGACAAAAACAACGATAAGAAAAATTCTTAAAACTCTTAATAAAACACTTAATGTGTTTATGTTGACATCAATTCTTTTGGTTTTAATAGCTGGTCTTAGAATTATTTTAGAACTTTTATTTGGTGTAAAAATGGCAGCAATCGTTGTGTTTGCTTTAATGTTTGTTTGCATTTTTGTATTAAACTTTTTGAAAGGTGGGTGAGATAACACCAAGATTGAATTCGGACGGAACAGTAATGACAACAAAATAATCAAATTACCGGCTGACAAATAGAGCCAGTCACTAACCAACAAAAATTATTGGCAGAGGTCTGAAAGTGCCTTTGCTTTTTTTGGAAAGTAGAGGTGCTTTTCTTTGGCAAGTTCAAGCCTTATTTCAGTAGTAAGTCAGTATGAAAAATATATTGAAAGTAATGGTATTAATGAATCGGTAGTAAACGCATACATAGAAGCCGCCCAAGTTGCGCTACAAACAGAAAAAGACATTGAATATGGATTGAAAATTTCGGCAAGGGCAAAACAATTAGCGGAAAAATTCATTTTTGATTCCACAGGCGGCACGGCATGGGATTTAGAGAAGTTTGCATTTAAAAATAAAGTCCAGTACGACATACTGGATAAATATTATAGCGTATTGCTTGCGGAAGCACAAAACAAAATCGTTGACAGCGGCTTTATGTACCTTGAAAAGAAGCGGGAACCAAAAGAGCGGTTCTATATGCCACGGCGCAAACAATTCCTTAAAATAGGGCTTACACAGGCTTTACAAGGCATGATTGACGATAAGTACGATATTTTGTGTGTGTCGTTAATTCCCGGAGCCGGAAAAACAACAGTCGAAAAAATGTTTAACGCACTTGTGGCTGGCTGGTATCCAAAAGACTTTAGCTTGTTTTATTCGCACAGCGGCGATATAACGCGAATGTATTTTGACGGTGTGTATGATATTGTTACAAATTCAGACGAATATACGTGGAGTGAAATATTTCCGAATTTACACGTAACAAGCACAAATGCAAAACTTGAACAATTCAATATAGGCAAATACAAACCGTTTCCGTCCGTGCAGTGTACGTCGGTAGGTAGCAAGAATAGCGGAAAGGTTAGAAGTTCAAAATATTTGTTGGTCGACGACTTGATTGGGGGGGTCGAGGAAGCCTTAAATCCAACGATTCTTGATAAGTTGTGGAACAAATACGCAGTAGACGCAAGACAACGTAAAATACAGGATACAGACGGTCATAACTGCAAAGAAATTCATATTGCTACACGCTGGAGTGTTAGAGATGTGATAGGACGTATTCAAAATATGTATGCAGGCAATCCACGAGTAAAAGTTATTGCCGTTCCGGATATTGACCCGGAAACTGGAGAAAGTAACTTTGACTATGAGTTTAGTGGATTTACTAAAGAATTTTTTGAAGACCAGCAGTTATTAATGGATGATATATCATATCGTTGTCTGTACAAGCAAGAGCCGATTGAACGTGAGGGTTTGCTGTTCCCGGATGACAAAATAAGAAGATACTTAAATCTTCCACACGGAGAACCGGAAATAATTACAGCTCAATGCGACACAAAAGGAAAAGGAACAGACTACTTTGTTATGCCGATACTTCAAAAATACGGTGAGGATTATTACTGTGTTGATTGCGTGTGCGATAACACGGCAGATTATGAAATGCAATATGAAAATGCGGCAAATGTAATTGCGAATAATAAAGTTCAAGAATGCGAATTTGAGCGAAACGCGGGCGGCGATAGAGTAGCAATGGAAGTCAATAAGCGCGTACTTAGTAAAGGCTGGGTTTGCAATATTACCGATATGCCGACAGAAACAAATAAAGAAGCACGAATTTTTCAGTGTTCAAACTGGATATTACAGCACGTTATTTTTAAAGACCCGCAGTTGTACAGTCCAAAAGAGCCATACGGCGTCATGGTTGGACTTTTAAAGCAGTATTCAGTTTCGGGCAAAAAGCAGTTAGATGATGTGCCCGATGTTTTTTCAAATTTTGCATTAAGAATCACGCAATCAAATAAGACGGCGAAAATTGAAGCCGCTATTAATCCATTCCGCAGGAGGTATTGATTTATGACGACAAAGGAATATTTACAGCAAATTGGAAAATTAAATAAAATGATTAACAATAAAATGATTGAACTGGCACAGATGAAAGAAATGGCATACAGTATTAAAGCCGTGGGAACAGATGAGCGCGTTATGTCTTCTAGCGACCCGGACAAAACAGGCTGCGCATATGCTAAGATTGAAGAAATGGAAGAAAAAATTAACGGCATGATTGACAACTACGTAGATACAAAAGAAAAAATTATTAATCAAATTGAAAGTATAGAGGACGAAAACCTATATAATATTTTATTTTTAAAATACATAGCAAAAAAACGGTTTGAAGATATTGCGGTCGAAATTGACAAGTCATGGCGACAGACAATCCGATTGCACGGAACGGCGCTCAAAAAATTTGAAGAAAAATACGGAAAAGAATACTTGTCATGTCATTGAATGTCATATTAATACTGTGTTATTATTATAATGTCAAATAAAAGTAAAAGTTCCGAGGAAAGCACTGCTACAGAAATGTGGTGGTGCTTTTTTCATGCCAAAAGAGGTTGAATATGAGGTTTTACACTAAAAAAAATAAGGCTGTAATGTGTCCGAATTGTGGCAAATTATTGACGTATGCCGATAAAGATGACCCCAATTTACATAAATTGGCTTGCAAGCATTGCCGTAAGTGGATTTGGTATTATCCGAATGATGATGATAAAAATGAAACCAAAGAAATCCCGGATACACGCTCGTCAAGCGGAGTCAGACTTTACTAGGAGTATTAAATATGTTAAATGATGTATATTTCCACGAACTTGTAAGAGGTTGTTATGGACGCAAAATTGCATATACCAATGTTGAAAAAATAACAGCAGATAACGTTGTTAAAATCGTTGGAGATTGCATTGGTGTATTTAACTATAACAAGCCCATTATCCGGTATTTGTGGCACTATTATAAAGGCGACCAGCCGGTATTATACAGAATAAAAATGCAAAATGAAGATGTAAACAATAAAGTTTGCGAAAATCACGCATATGAACTGGTTCAATTTAAGGTTGGACAAACATATGGTGAACCGATACAGTACGTTAGCCGAAAAGACGATGAAAAAGTTAATAAAGCGGTTGATACGCTGAACGATTATATGTCTGACGCTAACAAGCAGGAAAAAGATATTAAGGCAGGAGAGTGGCAGTCAGCGACCGGCACATCTTTTAAAGCAATACAGATTGTCGATGGCGACATACCGTTTCGGATTATAGCGCCAAGCCCAATGAACACCTTTGTTATTTACAATAAAGCTACAGAAGAACCGGTGCTTGCTGTACAGGAGTTAAAAGACGAAAATAACAACTTTTATAAGCTGTGTTATACAGATTCAATGACATTTAAAATTCAAGACAGCAAAGTTATTGAAAGCAGATTGCACGCGTTTGGCAGTATCCCGATTGTGGAATATCCGAATAATCACGAAAGGATTTCAGATATTGAATTGGTTATCAGCCTGTTAGATTCAATAAATACCATGCAGTCAAATCGAATGGATTCGGTGCAGCAGTTCGTTGAATACTGGGTAAAATTTATCAACTGTGAAATTGATGATGAAACTTTCCAAAAGATGAAAATGAACCATGCACTCGTTGTTAAGTCTATTAATAAAGATAACAAGTCAGACGTGGAAATTATGACGCAGGAATTAAACCAAACGCAGTGTCAAGTTGCCAAAGACGACTTGTGGGACAATACATTGTCAATTCTTGCGATTCCAAACAAACAGGGAAACACAGGCGGAGATACGCAAGGCGCGGTGGAATTAAGAAATGGTTGGGATTTCTCGAAAACAAGGGCAAAGCTTAAAGACCCGATTGTAAAAGCGGCGGAAAAGCGGCTTGCAAAGGTTGTGCTAAATATTATACGGATTAAGGACCGTGATTTAGGCATAAAAATGCGGGATTTTGAAGTGCAAATTAATCATAGCCCACAGGATAATATGTACACTAAAGCACAAACACTTACAGTATTGCTTCAATCTGGCATACATCCACTTGTGGCAATTAAAACGGTGGGGCTTTGGGGAGATTCAGAAAAAACATTTGTTCTTTCAAAGCCATACCTTGATGTCTTATATAAGACTGTTAAAAATGCGAAAGAACAGGAAAACAAAGCACAGGAAATAGTTAATCAACTTAATAATCAGCAAAATAAAGCAGTTATCGAGCAATAATCGGTAACTGCTTTTATTTTATAAATTTGCAGTCATGCGACAAATGGCAGAAACAATCGAGCGGAGAGAACCGTGTAAAAAAACGTGATTTTAGGAGGAATAAACGATGACAAGAGAACAGGCAAAACAGAATCTTATTTCAATCGGAATTTCAGAACCGACCGATGAGCAGGTGAGTAATTATCTGAATCAGTTAAACGGTGAAACAAAGAAAGAAAAAGATAAAGCGGCAGAGTATAAAGCGAAAGCTGACAAGGCAGACGAACTTCAATCAAAAATTGATGAAATAGAAGCCGGAAACCTTACAGAGCTTGAAAAAGCCAACAAAGCACTGGAAACGGCAAACAATCAGATTGCGGAGTTACAAAAAAGCAATGCAATTAGAGATTTGCGTGAAAAAGCTATGACGGATTTTAAAATCACGGCAGAGCAGGCAAAGACGGTTGTAAAAGAGGACGGAAGCTTTGACACAACTGTTCTCGGACAGATTATTTCAGAGAAAGAAACCGCTTCCGCACAGGCAAAGGAACAGGAAATTGCCAAAGGTACACCGAATCCGGGCGGCGGCGGTAGTAACCAAGATTTAGAGAAGACAGAAGCAGAAAAAATAGCCGCAAGTCTTATCTCAAGCAATCCAAAAAGTCAAAGCAACAATGATGTTTTGTCACATTATTTAGGAGGTAATTAAATGTCAAATATGCAGTATGAACAGATTTCATATGCTGGAAACGTTCAGATTTTAAAAAGACTGCCTAACGAAGCAATTCCAATGACACTTGATTTTACAGATGTTATTGAAAAGACGGCTGACGGCAGAAAGATTGTAAAAGCCGGTACACCAATTGGAAAAAACGGAAAGGCAGACAACACGGCAACGGTCGTAGGTATTCTGAGATATGACGTCACAGAAGACAGGCCGCAGGGTGTGCTTTTGAAGAAAGCATATATCAATAAAAGCGTGGCTGAAAAGCATTCCGGCACTACATATGACGCGGGCGTTTCTACAGCGCTTCCAATGATTGTATTTGAATAATTTGGGAGGTATATAGATGTTAATTAATGAAGTGTTAAACAGTAAGTCTATTGCACTTACAACAACAGAAGAAGCAAGTAATCAAATCCCATATCTCGGATTAAATTGGTTTCCGGAAAGAAAGAAACAGGGGCTTGATTTAAGCTGGATTAAGACACATAAGGGACTTCCGGTATCGCTTGCACCGTCAAATTTCGACACAATTCCGACACTTAGAGCAAGAGAGGGATTAAGCAAAGAAAAAACACAAATGGCATTTTTCCGTGAAGGTATGGAAGTCGGCGAAGAAGAAATGCTTGAAATTGAACGTATTAGTTCTACAGATGACCCGTACCTTGCAAGTGCCTTATCAAGCGTATATGACGATACTAACAACCTTGTGAGCGGCGCAGAAGTCGTGCCGGAACGCATGAGAATGTCGCTTCTCGCTACAGAAGCAGGACACCCGGTTATTGCTATTGAAAGTGACGGTGTACAGTACGCATATGATTACGACAAGGACGGTTCATATGCAAAAGACCATTATGCAAAGCTTGAGGACACTAGCATGTGGAGTGATACAGTGAACTCCAAACCACTTACAGACCTTAATAATGCTCGAAAAAAATTACAGAAGAAAGGCAAGATTGCTAAATACGTTCTTATGAACACCAATACATTTCAGTATTTACTTGAAAATGCACAGATTAGAAATTCAATCCTTGCACAGAATCTCACGGCAACAATTGAGGTTGATGACGACACGGTAATTTCAGTTGTTCAGAAGCGTACAAAGCTTACAATCGTCCTGTACGACAAAATGTATATGGACGAAGCTGGGAAAGAACACTATTTTTACCCGGACAACAAAGTAACACTGTTGCCGGACGGAAAACTGGGTAGTACGTGGTTCGGAACGACACCGGAAGAAAGAACTGCAAGACAGGTTGCTGACGTTGATGTAACGACATATGGAACAGGAATCACAGTCGCTACAAAGGTTGAGTATGGCCCGCCAATGAAGATGTCAGTATTCGCTTCTGAAGTAGTATTGCCATCTTACGAAAATATGGATAGCACATTCGTACTTGAGGTCCATCATGATTAATCGGAGGTAGCATATGAAATATCCATATATCGTTATTAAAAACGGGAAATGGTATGCGGCAGGCGAAGAAGTCCCGGACACCGTGCCGGGAAACAAGCCCACCGGATATACCAAGACTGAAATAAACCGTATGCCGACAGCAGAATTGCAGAGTTTAGCGGCACAGAACGGCATTGAAAATGCGGCGGAAATGAGCGGAGTTGACCTTAAAGCAATCTTGATTGAGAAGTTAGGGTTATAAGCAGGAGAACAGCATGGAAGAATACACAACATTAGAGCAGGTAAAAATCCGGCTCAAACAATTTCATATTGAAACGGTTGAAAATGAGGATAACACTGAATCTGATGTTGTTGTGTTTGACAGCAAAGAAGACAACTTGCTTCTTGAACAGCTCATAAAACAGGCAACGAAAGATGTAATTGCAAAACGGTGTTATCCGCAAAGTTATACGCAGGAACAGATTGACAATGACTTGAAATGCTATGAAAGTGTAATTGTCAATCTTGTGGTATATGACCGGTCACAGGCAGGAGAAAACTACATGGCAAGCTACAGTGAAAACGGTGTAAGCCGTAGCTGGAAAGACCGTGATAGCCTGTTTGTAGGGGTATATCCGTTTGTAAAAGCATTATAGAAGATTGTGCGTTACGTTTTACCAGCACCGGGAAAACGTAGCAGGCGGCACACAGTAAGGGTGGTGGGCGGTGTGCCACAAAAAAATGAAAGGCGGTATATTATGCCAGTTGCAATAATTATAAGTATCATATCGGTTGCTTTTTCCGTCTTTTTTGGATTTTTTAGTCTTTGGTTTGGTTTGAAAAACAACAAACACACAGACACAAAAGACATTGAAGAACGCGTAAAAGAGAATACATGTATCAATATGAAACTTGACGCCATTTCAAGCAATACAACTGAAATAAAAAATGAAGTGTCAGAAATGAGAAAAGAGATTAATTCTCACGATACACGAATTATCAAAGTTGAAGAAAGCGTGAAATCGGCACATTACAGACTGAACACTATTGAAGAACGTCTGAATGGCGAAAAGGAGATGTAATATGAATATTTTAGAAACATTGACGTCAAACATCATGATTATTTTAGCGGTAATCGGCGCAATCGCGTTTATTGTGTCGGTGATTACACAGGTTATCAAAGGAGTAGGTGTTTTTGCGAAGATTCCAACTGACGGATTGGTACTTGTGTTATCAATCGGCATTACAGTAGCGGCATTTGTAGCATATATGCAGTATTTACACATGACTATCCTGTGGTACATGGTTTTAGCCGCAATTATGGCAGGCTTTGTTGTTGCTTTTGTTGCTATGTATGGCTGGGAGAAGCTTTCAGAACTGTGGAAACGGTTCGGAAAGAACGTAGATTGATATGTTGGACATTAATAAACAAAAGATGATTTACGCACTTAAAGACGGCAGAACACCGGTATACCAACTGAATAAAGACGGTTCAATAAAATACATCATTGTTGACGGTGAAGAGGTCCCTGTTGAAACAGGAGAGTATACCACAAGTTATAAAAAGCCTGTGGTTTTTTATTCTTCAATAAGCAATAAATTAAGCGAAGCACTGATAAAGGAATTTGGTGTAGATAATTCTACGAATTTTGTTCAAATTGTGGAAGACAAAGGCAAATTGCCGTTAGATGTTGGCTCGCTTGTTTGGAAAAAGTCAGAAGTGAGGTACAAAGATAAGGATAAAACAATCATTGATGAAACCAGTTGCGATTATATCGTTAAGGGTGTCGCTGATGAGGGATTAACGGCAGATTTATTTCTTTTACAGAAAAACGTGAGGTAAGCACATGGCTACAAGACCAATAGTTATAACATTGTCCCAAAAATCCGTAGAAAACGCAATAAAACGAGTACAGCAGTATCAATTAAGATTTCAACGTAAACTTAGAAAATTCGTGAAAGAACTTGCTAATGTAGGCATTGCCGTAGTTGATACCAATATGACAGAAGCGCAGTATACGTTTGACGGCAAAATAAGAAGCGGTTCTGACACGTCACACAATGCTTACGTAGAACTTAATTCCAATGGTAGTACGGCAGAAGCAAAACTGATTGTACAGGGGAAAGAACTGTTATTTATCGAGTTTGGCGCAGGCGTATATTATAACGGCGCCGCCGGTGCAAGTCCGCACCCCAAAGGAGAAGAATTTGGATTTTTAATCGGTTCGTATGGCAAAGGCAACGGACAAAAAAAGGTTTGGGGCTATTACGATGAAAATAACCAACTTGTGCTTACAAGAGGTGTAAAAGCTACTATGCCAGTATTGAAAGCAGAGCAAAAGATAATTGAGGACTACAAAAATGTTGTAAAGAAGGTGTTCGGATAATGATTGATAATCAGTGGGCTTTTGATTTAGAAACAAATGTATTTTCGATAATCAAAAAAAAGGCATTGGCAATTCTTGAAGATAATTACCCGGATATTAGCATTACAACCGATGAAGAATCAAACGATAAACCGGTGTTTCCGACAATATTAATACAGTCTGTTGAACCGACTGAAACAAACAGCGATTTAGAAGCCGACAGAATTAATACTGTAGACTTTACAGCACAGGTAACAGTAACAACAAACCGAAGCAGAAGCGAGGCATTGCAAGTATCCAATGTTATAGCAGATTTGTATAAGAAACGATTGTTTAAGATAAAGCCCATGCCGTTTGTGCGAAAAGAGGGGAATCTGTGGACAGCAACTTTCCGTGCAAAGCGCAAATTTGGGTGGAATGACATTTTATAGCAATTTACAAAGAGCCGAAAGACTCTTATTTTTATGCAATTTTTTAGGAGGTAAACATGGCTACAGGTTTAAAAAGTAGAATTATTTACAGGAAAAAGACCAAAGAAAGCAACGAAAGCGATTACTGGGCTGGCACATACAACCTGTTGATTAGAGCAAAAAGTATTCCGTCACCGGTAGGTGAGCGTAACATGGTTGATACGTCTACGCTTGAAGATTTAGTCGAAACGCAAGAACCCGGAAGACGCGCGGCGGGTTCAATGGCTGTAAGCGGTGCATTTGAACGCGAATATCTTGACAATTTAGTTGAGATTGAAGACGAAAAGTTAGACATTGTTGTTCTTTATGGCACAGACGGCAAAGGTAAAGAGGGCATTTGTGGTTTTATCGGCTCTGAATCATTCGCGCCGGACGAAGCTACAGACGACCATTTAACAGGTACTTGCAACATTGCTATTTCAACAGTGCCGCGTTGGATTCATAAAGACTATGACGTTGCGGTAACAGAAGATGAGAACGGTTATCCGACATCAATTACATTATCAAAAAAATCGTAAGTCAGTCCGGAAAAACAAATAAGGCTGTTGCGACTGACGAGGATACAAAAACAGCCGTAGTAATTTGATAGTTAGTAAATAATATGGCAGGGCGGCAGAAATGCCGTCCCTGTCCTATATAAAGCGAAAAGGACAGGTAATGAATATGAAAACAATTACAGTAAACAGTAACGAATATAAATTAGAGTTTTCTTTTGAAGCGGCAGAGTATAAAGACATCGTGCAGAAAATGTTTAAGGTCCTCAGCGGTGCTTACGTTGTCGAAGAATCAAAGGATATGCAGAATCCTACTACTAAGGATATTATCAACGGCACAGCAAATATGATTGGCGATACAGCAGATATTTGCGTTACTGCTTTTTATGCCGGCTTATTAGAAAATAATCCACTTTCACATGAAGAAGCAAAAACAGTCATGAGGGATTATATGAAAGAAAATAAGCTTTCGTACAAAAAACTGTATGACGAATTGAGAAATTGCATGGAAACAGATGGTTTTTTCGACCTGTCGGGGCTGAACGACATGATTCAGCAGATGTACGGGACAGCACCGGAAGCGACAGCACCGACAGCATAAAAAAATCTGAAATTAACTGGCATAAAATAATTTGGGAAGACTATTTTCCGACAGCCTTTTCAATCGGGATACACATAGATGAGTTTAAGCATATGACACCGGCACAGTTAGGATACTGCATAAAAGGACATGAGTTGAAAAGAAAAGAACAGGATAGCGATATGTGGCACTTTGCCGGCACATATGGAATATCTGCCCTTATTTATGCGATAGACCGTTGCTTAAACGGTAAAAAGGCAAGGTCGGAGTACATCAAAAAACCAGTTTCAATTTTACTTGAAGAAGAAAGTAAGCCAAAATCAAAAGAAATCAATGAAGATGTTGCAATGTTTGAAATGCAACAAAGAATCAAAATACTGGAAAAAGAGGGCGGCATATTAAGTCCGTCATAGGTGGTAGCACGCGAATTGCTACCACCTTTATTTTTGCACTAAAGGTGGTGAGGACGTGGCAGATAATGAACTGGACAGCTTAGAGCTTAAAATACAAGCAAATGCAACACAGGCAAACAATGCGCTTGATAAACTTGTTAAAAATTTAGAGAATTTATCAAGTTCGTTAGGAGTTATCAACAATGCCAATCTTGCGGGGTTTGCAAGTGGTGTAAAAAATATTACAAATGCAATGCAGGGAATGAAAAGCGTAAGCACGGCAGATTTTACGCGTTTGTCAAAAGGTATTCAGAAGATTTCAACCATTGACACTGCCGCAATAAGCAAGGCTTCTACAGCAATGACGTACTTAAGTAAGTCATTTAATTCCATGCAGGCAACCAGTGAAGCAACAAAGCAGATTACGGAACTTGTGACAGGAATCAAGCAATTAGGATATGCCAGTGCCGCAAAAGCTATTGACAATATACCGAAGCTTTCAAGCGCGATGAAACAGCTTATGCAAGAACTGTCAAAAGCACCACAGGTAAGTCAAAATCTTATTGATATGACTAATGCGCTTGCGAATTTAAGCCGCACAGGGGCTTCAAGCGGCAGAGCGGCGACGTCATTAAGCAAAAACTTTTTAAACGTTTCATCTTCTGCAAATTCGGCAACCAAAAGCAGTTGGTCGTTGGCTTCTGCATTTGGTAAATTATACGCTTCATACTGGCTTGTTTTCAGGGCAATAAATAAACTGGGAGATTCGATTAATATAGCTTCATCACTCACGGAAGTTGAAAATGTTGTACGTACAACTTTTGGAAATTATGAAAACCTTGTAGACGACATGGCAAAAACATCTATACGGGATTTTGGTATGTCAGAACTGTCAGTAAAGCAGTATTCAAGCCGTTTTCAAGCCATGGGCGTCGCTATGGGCTTTTCTCAAAAGAAAATGGCGGATATGTCCGTTGAATTGACAAAGCTGACGGCAGATATGGCTTCATTCTACGATATAGAACAGTCAGACGTTGCAAGAAATCTTCAAGCGATTTTTACAGGCGAAACAGAGCCATTAAGAAAATATGGACTTGATTTGACACAGGCAACGTTAAAAGAATGGGCTTTAAAAAATGGCCTTGACGCTAATATCAGTTCCATGACGCAAGCTGAAAAAACCATGTTGCGATACAGATACGTTATGGCAAATACAGCGGCGGCACAAGGCGACTTTGCAAAAACTGCCGACACATGGCACAATCAAACAGTCATTTTAAAGCAATCATTTCAAGAACTGGCAGGAATTATAGGTACATCGTTGATTAATGCGTTTAAGCCGTTTTTAAGCGGATTAAATTTCGCAATGACACAGGTTATTAATTTCGCTGAAACGGTAACAAATGCCTTAGGTGCAATTTTTGGTTGGAAATTTGAAGTTACTAACAAAGGCATTGCCGATGATTGGTCGGACGCTGCGGACAGCGCCGATGATATAGCAGACAGCACCGGAAACGCCGCTAAAAACGTTGAAAAGCTGAATAAGGGTGTAAGACAGTTTGATGAATTAAAACTGATTACAACACCGGATTCAAGCGGTGGAAATGGCAAAAAGGGTAGCGGTACAGGAGCGGCAAGTGCAGACGGAGCAAGCGGCGGTCTTGTGAAAGTCGATACCATTTGGAAAGACTATAAAAGTCAAATTAAAAATTTACGCGAGTTAGGCGAGTATATAGGCAATACGCTTACAGATACGCTGAATAGCATTGACTGGGACAGCGTGTATGCCGGTGCTAGAAATTTTGGTAAAGGACTTGCTGATTTTCTCAACGGGCTTATTTCACCGGAATTATTCGGTGCTGTCGGCAGAACTATTGCAGGAGCATTAAATACTGCTGTGTATACGGCTTTATCGTTTGGGGAAACGTTTGACTGGGAAAACTTAGGATTTTCTATTGCAACCGGGATAAATCAATTTTTTGAAACGTTTGATTTTGCTTCAACCGCAAAAGCTATCAATAAGTGGGTTCAAGGCATTTATGACACAATCAAAACAGCTATAAAAAATATCAAATGGTCAAAAGTGCTTGAGGGAATAGCAACATTAATTGGTGATGTTGAACTAAAAACAGTAGCAATCATAATTGGAGCAGTACTTTTAAAGAAATATTTCAAACTGGAAATTGCTAAAAATATTTTAAAGGGCATTGCAACGTCAATTTCACAGTCAATAGCAAAATCACTTGCGGCAAAAATGGGTGTTGAAATTGCACAAAACGCAGGAATTTCAAAGGCACTTACGGCTGGAATTAAAAAATCAATAGGAAATATTGATTATGGTGGACTATCAAAAACACTTTCGTCTTTAATGTCAACAAAGTTAAAAGCCACAATCGGAATTGCGGGTATTGCAACAGAGTTTTTAACAGTTGCAACTGTTTTTGAAAAAATTGGGGAAGGTGCTAATTTTACAGTCGGTATGTTGGCAAAAGTGGCGGCAGGCGCAGGAGTGGCGGCGGCGGCTTTGAAGTTGATTGGCTTATCTACACCGTGGACAGCGGCTATCGTTGGTATTACAGGTGTGGTTGCGGCTATCGCAGGAATCGGCATTGGTGCGGCAAAAGCAGAAAAAGAGATAAAAGATTCATCTATAAATATAAGCGATACAGTAAAACAGACAGCGGAAAACTTAAATTCAACAATACAGTCATCTAAAGACCAGCTTAACAGTGTAGGTGATACCTACGCAGGCGTTAAAAGCGTTGCAGATAAATACTTTGAATTGGCAGATAATTTTGACAATTTAACAGATTCGCAAAAAGAAATGCTTATTGCATACGCAAATTACATAGTTGAGCAATGCCCGGAACTGGCAGATTCAATTGATACCGTAACAGGCGAGTTTAAAGGACAAAAAGATGAAGTTTACAATACAATTTCTGCACTTGAAGCTTATGCCAAAGCGGCGGCAATGCAAGATGTATTAAAGGATTTGTACAAACAACAATTTGACATCGGAAACCAATTAAAAGAAAACAATGAAAAAATTAATAAAGCAGATGAAATCATCTACGATTACGTCAAAAACCTCACCGGAATGTCTAGGCAGGCATTTAATTCAACATATGAAATTAGTGGATTAGGTGACGCATTTGATGTTTTAACGGAAATACTTGATAAAACAAAAGAACGCACTAACGGCTTCAAAAAGACATCAGAAGATTTGCGTAATGAATTGGGACTTAATCGCAAAGAAGTTCACGAATTAACAAATAACAGCGTAATATTAGAAAATAGTTATGCAAAGGCTACAAATGCAATAGATGACGCCGCAACAGAAGCGGCAGTATGCAGAAATGAATACAACAAGCTTACACAACAGCAGAACGACACTGCGGACAGTTCTGATAATTTGCGGGATACAATGCAACAAAACAATGAGCAAATAAGAGAATCCGTGCAACAGTCAATGTATGACATTGAAAAAAATGTAGCGGAAAAGTCAGGCGAATCTACAGAAGATATTTCAAATTTTTACAACAAGGCAAGTGAAACCTTTGGCAGATTGGGTGTTGTAGGAACAGACGGCGGTACAAAGCTGTATAACGGATTTACGACCACAACAAGCGGATTGCCGGGATACAATAGCGCAATATTCGACAATATTCAACAAACGGCTATTTCAAAGGCACTTGATACCGGCTCAAAAGCGGGTGAAAACCTTGTTGATACGTATAAGAAAAATATTGACGGTGTACCGAACACAACGGCAGTTGCTTTCCTGTCAATTATAGACGCAGTAAACGCAGGAGAAATCGGTTCAGATGTTGGTGCTGACCTCATGAACAACTTAGCGGATACGATAAGCAGTAAAGCATGGAAAGTCCATGACGCATTAACCAATGCTATTCAAAATAGTTACAAAATGGAACTGGAAAGCGATGATAATTATAGCGCAGGCGACCCATTGAAAAGTGGATTTGCTAAAATTCGTATTAAAGGGTATGCGGACGGCGGTTATCTTCCGCAAAAATATAGCATTGTCATGGCGGGCGAAAACGGAATACCGGAAATTGCCGGAACGGTCGGCGGCAAGTCGGCAGTAGCGGGCGGCGCAGAAATTACGGGTATTAAAGATTCCATTTACGATACGTCACAGCGAGAAATAGCACTGCTTAGACAGCAGAACCAGTTGTTACAAGGAATACTCAACAAGGACTTGAGTATAAGCCAAAACGACATCGGAAGCAGTGCAAGAAAATACGCAAGAGAATATTTTAAAAGAACTGGCAAACCGGCATTTGATTATTAATGCATGTACAATAGATGATAATTAATCTATTATAATACGTGACAACTTGCTTTGCGGCGGAATCTATTTTATGTAGGTTTCGCCTTTTGCCATTTCTTTAGCACATATCGAATGCCGGTATGTGCTTTTTTGTTACCAATTTTTAAAAATGTGAGGTGCAGGCATGGCGTACAACGGCTTTTTGATTAAAATTGGAGATTATACGATACCGGACGGATTAATCAAGGCAGATTCCTACAGCGCATACGCAAATATGCAGGACATTGACGATTACACGGACGCAAACGGATACGAGCATAGAAACGCTGTTGAATTAAAGGCATTAAAGGTTGAATTTGAAACCAAGGCAATGCTTACAAATGAAACATTTGAAGTGCTGATGAGCAATATTCGCAACAATTTTACAAATCCGCAGGAGCGTGGCTGTTATATTACGGCTTATATCCCGGAATATGATGATTATGTTACGCAGTATGGCTATATGGCTGATTTTCAGCCTACAATTTACGGCACGTACGGAAATGTAATTCGATACGATTCAATCAGGCTTGCTTTTATTGGAGGTGTTTACGGTGGTTAATTATCAATACGCAGAATTATTTAAAAAAGATAGTATAGATAAGCAGTTGACGATTGAAACGGACGACAAAACGACAAAAATTACAAATGTTGAGCTACATCAAGAGCAGTTTGAATTGATGGAAAGCATTTGTTCGGAAGCTGAATTGACAATCGGAAGCTGTGAAGCGGCAGTGCTTAAATTTACTGTATCAAACATTTTTCTTCCGATGAAAGATAAAATGATAACAGTTAAAACTGTAATTGATAATAATACTTCAAATCCGTTTCAGATTGGCAGATATAAAGTATACTCCGACACACCAACGGCAGATAGAACAAAGCGTGATATTGTGGCATATGATGCGTTGTATGACGTGATAAACGCAGATGTAGCGGAGTGGTACAATACTTTGCTCCAGGATAAAGACAGCATTACGACAATGAAAGCTTTTCGGGATAGCTTTTTTGGGTATTTTGGGATTGAGCAGGCGGACGCACAGCTTGTAAATGATGATATGAAAGTCGAAAAGACGGTTGAGCCGGAAGAATTAAGCGGTGCAACCGTCTTAAATTGTATCTGCGAAATAAACGGTTGTTTCGGTCATATTGGACGTGACGGCAGATTCCATTACATCTACCTTGAGCAAGAAATACAGGGATTATATCCAAGAAACAACCTGTATCCGGCAGATGATTTGTATCCGCGTGAACCGAAAAGCACGAGAATAAGCAAAAGTCTGTATATATCGGCGCAATACGAAGATTTCCTCGTGAAAACTATTGATAAACTGCAAATCCGGAAAGAAGAAGACGATATCGGAGTAATTGTCGGAAGCGGCACAAATGCCTATGTTATACAGGATAATTTTCTTGTTTACGGCAAAGGCAGTGAAGAACTGACGGGAATCGCAAATAACATTTACGGAAAAATCCGGGGAATTATTTACAGACCGTTTTCTGCGGACTGCAAAGGAAACCCATGTATTGAAGTAGGTGACGCGGTTCGTCTGCCAACAAAATATGAAATCATTGAAAGCTACGTGTTAAAACGTACACTAAAGGGCATACAGGCACTTAGGGACAACTATGAAGCAACGGGTGAAGAATACCGTTCTACACAGGCAAATAGCGTGCATAAAAGCATTATACAGCTTAAAGGAAAGACCAATGTACTGACACGGACAATCGAAGAAACAAACAGTAAGATTACGGACGTTGAAAGCGGATTAAGTTCTGAAATTAAGCAGACTGCAACGGATATAAGAACAGAAGTTAAAAACACGGCTGACGGCTTGTCAAGCAGTATTGAGCAGACTGCAAACAGTATCCGAAGCGAGGTATCCGATTCAGTAAACAACTTATCCAGTAGTATACAGCAAAACGCAGAATCAATTGCAACGGAAGTAAAGCGGGCAAACGAAGCCGAGGGCAATTTATCGACGAAAATTACACAGACTGCGGAATCAATTACATCAGAAGTAAGCAAAAACTACGAAACAAAAGAAAACGCTACAAACACAAAAACGGAGTTGGAAAGTTCTATAAAACAGACGGCAGACGGATTTACGGCAGAGTTGTCTAAACAGGTAACGGAAACTAAACAATATGCTGAATCTGCCGCTGAAACGGCTGAAAGTAATGCAAAACAGGACACAGCAGATAAGTTAAAGGATTACAGCACAACAACGGAAATGAATACCCAAATCAATGCTACAGCAGAGGGAATTTCGGCAGAGGTAACCCGAAAACTGCAAAGCTACAGCACTACAGAACAGATGAATAGTGCAATAAGGCAGACGGCGGACAGCATTAATACAGAAGTATCAAAAAAAGTAAATGGCGATGAAATTATTTCAAAAATTAACCAATCTGCCGAAAACGTTTCGATTGAAGCAAACAAAATCAATCTGAACGGCGCTGTGACGGCAAATCAAAATTTTAAAATCGGTTCGGATGGCAGTATGGAAGCGTTATCTGGACTAATCGGAGAATGGCAGATATTTGACGGATATTTGCGGTATGTTTTAGGAGAAAATGCACAGGCACTTTTAAAACCGGACGAATTGCTTATTAGTAGAAGTGCCGGGGCAAACTTTCACGCATATCCGGGATTGTTGTATATGCAATCTGATGACGGAGAACGAAGCATTTCTATTGATTGCAATGACGGAAGCATTAATTTGGGCGGAAGCTGGACAACTCCGTGGGGCGACATAGAAGGATAGAAAGGAGCAGGCATGAATAAAACGTATGGTCGTATAAATTGGGAGAATTATCCGAGTGATGAAACACCACTGAATGAAAGTAATCTGAATAAAATAGATGTGGCTACAGATGAAATTGACAATAGGGTAATTACACTGGACACTACAAAAGCGACTAAGGAAGAAGTTTCAACACTGGTACAAGACGTTACATTTGAAGAAAAGACAGGTATTATTACTATTACTAAAAAAAATGGCTCAAAAATAACGATTGACACGCAGATGGAAAAAATCGCGGTAAATTTTTCATACAATGCCGAAACACAGCAGGTTATTTTAACGCTTATTGATGGCACAAGGCAGTACATAGACCTGTCGGCATTGATTACGCAGTATGAGTTTTTGGACAGTGACACGGTGGCATTTTCAATTGACAGCGCTGGCAAAGTGTCTGCAATCGTAAAAGAAGCGAGTATTCAAGAAAAGCATTTACAGCCTAATTATCTTGCAGATATTAAGGTTGAAGCTGCAAAAGCACAGGCAAGCCAGTCGGCGGCGGCAAAATCTGAAAGCAATGCAAAGGCAAGTGAAACAGCGGCAGCAGCCAGTGAATCCAATGCGGCGGCGAGTGCTACAAAAGCACAGAGTTATGCTACTGGCGGTACAAACAGCCGCACAGGCGAAGATACGGACAATGCAAAGTATTATAGCCAACAGTCGGCACAGAGCCAATCGGCGGCGGCAACAAGCGCAGATACGGCAAGCACGAAAGCAAAAGAAGCGGCGGAAAGCGCGGCAACAGCTAAAACAAGTGCCGATAATGCCGCGGGAAGTGCAAATTTAGCTAATGAAAAAGCGAATAGCGCGGCAAATAGCGCAACCATCGCAGTTTCAAATTCAAATGCGGCACAGCAGTACGCTTCCAATGCGGCGGCAAGTGCAAATACGGCACAAAACTATGCTGTAGCAGATACGGATAGCGCAAAATACTATTACGAGCAGGCAAGACGGATTTCTGAATCGTTCTCGGGAGCATTAAGACCAATGGGGACGGTTACATTTGCAAATCTTCCAGCACTGTCAGAAGCGGACGGCGGAAGCATGTATAACATTTCAGACCAGTTTGTAACAACTTCGGATTTTAAGGAGGGTGCAGGGAATACTATTCCAGCAGGCGCTAACGTGTATAAAACAGAGGACAGCAAGTGGGATGTCCTGGCGGGAACACCTGTAACAGGAGTAAAAGGCAGTGCAGAGAGCGGATACAGGCGGGGCAATGTTAATATAACAGCGGAAAATGTAGGTGCGATACCGGCAGGCGGCAATGCAGGAAGTGCGGCAACAGTTCAAGATTACAACGATACATCGAAAAAAATCAAAGTCGGTTGGGTAGGGAATTCATTATCCCAAGACCAGATTCTAGGTGTGGCTTGTTACAGCAGCGGTGACGATGATACCGTAAAAGTCAAAATCAAAGATGCATCAAAAGCTACGTTTAAAAACTGGCTGGGGGAAGTATCACCGGCAGGAGGTTCAAACAATTATGTTAAAGTGTTTAATTCATCAAATGTCAACTCGTCTGATGATTTAACCGTCAACGACCTTGCAGACCAAGGCTTTGCAGCAGCAATGATTGCTGCAACCGAAGATAGTCCTATCGGAAGTGGTTGGTTTCATGCTCTTAATCTCGGATGGGGTAATTCGAAAAATAATTGGGTTAGTCAGATTGCACTTGGAACACAGCCAAATGACGGTTTGTACTATAGAACAACTGGAGCTAGTATTGTTGGCAAACCATGGAAGCGTGTGCTTGATAGCAGTAATTACACTAACTATGCACTCAAAAACGAAAATTTGAGCAACGTTGATTTGAACAATGTAACAACAACAGGCATATACCATTTAACTGGTAATCTTACTAACAGTCCACTGTCTTGCAATGCAACGCTATTTGTAGATTTTAGCGTTGGTACACCGTACCAGATTTTTATCCCGGACTATGCATATGTGATGTATAAGCGGACTTATTCAAATAGCGCATGGGGTAGCTGGGTGTATTTGAACGATTATATTCCGATAAGTGGCACTGAAAGTCTAGCAGGCAGTATTATCCCGAATGAAGATGTTGCTATGGATTTGGGTGATTCGACACATAGATTCACGAATGTGTATTCGAGCAATATTACAACAGGTGCAATTTACATGGAACACGATTCTAATGCGATTTATGAGTCTGGTAATGACGCAGCTAACGGAAACGGCGGTGGACTTAATAACCTTGTAATTCGGTCTTGGTGGGGTGTGTCATTCACTTCTCCTGCTGCGGCTGGTCGTTACGGCGGCAAAAATCAAACTGCTGTAGGAATTGATTGTCGAGAAGGCATTGTAAAAGCATATAATTTTGCAGGCTTAATAAATGGACACAGCGTTAATGCAGACGTACCGACAGACGCAAAATTTACGGATACAAAAGGAAGATATATTGGCACTACCGTAACAAAGCCACAAGATAAAACAGAAATGTATATCACATATCTTTCAAGCGGTTATATTGTAATGGCGGGAAAAACAGTAAGTAAAAGCTATGCAATGAATACACAATATGGAAATGCGTTTTGGGCACCGTTCACAATTTATTTGCCACCTAATATTGTAAAAAATATTGACAGCGTGAATATTACTCCATTTGCGGAAACAGGGCTGATAAGTGCAAGCATAAACGGCTATACCAGCGAACAAATAACGGGATTTGTTTGGTCACCACAAAACGAAACAAAAAGCATATCATTTCATGTTACCGTACATGGAAGGGCGTAAGGTAGGTGATTGGCATATATAACGACAGCAGTTAAAGACACGAAAGTGTCTTATTTTTTTACCCTAAAACACAATAAAAATTATATTTAGCCGCAGAATAGCGGCAGAAAGAGGTTCATATGAGCAGATATTCAGTAATTGATGTAAGTAAGCATAACGGAGTTATCGACTGGGATACCACAAAGGAAAATGTTGACGGTGTAATTATTCGTGTCGGTCACGGCAATGACAGCACATCACAGGACGACCCGCAGGCAATCCGTAACATGGAAGAATGTGAAAGACTGGGCATTCCGTATGGTGTGTATCTGTACTCTTATGCGTTAAATAATGCCGAAGCAGAAAGCGAAGCGGCACACGCACTGCGCATGGTAGAGGGCTACAATCCGGTGTTAGGTGTATGGTTCGACATGGAAGACGCGGACGGCTATAAAGAAAAGCACAACTTCAACCCATACGATAACAGACAGGAAATTACTGATTTTTGTAAGATTTTCTGCGACAGAGTATCCGAAGCAGGATACAAGACTGGTGTTTATGCGAGCAAGAATTACTGGGATTCAGTAATCTATGCGGACCAGTTATCCAATTATGAAATATGGCTTGCACACTGGAGTATTTCAGAGCCGTCAATGGATTGCCTGTTATGGCAGTATACATCAGACGGCGAAGTTGCCGGTGTACCGTCAAGCAGAGTTGACATGAATTACTGGTACGGCGAGTTACCGGAAGTTGACGGAGGCAGTGATTCTGATAGCAATTCGGGTGACTGTGGCGGCGATGAAGAAGACACAGAGGGCAGTGGATACAGCTATTCTGTAGGCGATACTGTAAACTACGATACAATCTATGTATCTTCAACATCAGAAGAAGCATTAAAACCTACCTATACGACCGGCACAATTACACGAGTTGTTGACGGTGCGAGAAATCCATATCTGATTGACGATGGCACAGGCTGGATTAACGATGATTGCATTGCTGGCGGCGGCAGTGATGATTCTGACGATTCAGAAGAAAGTTCGGATTGCGGCGGCATTTCTGCGGGCGATACCGTCCGTTTCAACGGCGATACTGACTACAATGGCACGCCAATTAAGGCATGGCACAATGACAGCGGCTATGAAGTCACACAGCTTGACGGGGATAGAGCAGTCCTTAGTTTCAACGGTGCTGTATTTGCGGCAGTCAATGTCAGCGATTGCGAATTAATCTAAACATAAAAATACCGGGAGTGTAATACTCCCGGTGATATTTTAATTGTTATCGTGTAAATCAATCATAACAGCTTCAACTTGTGGAATTGTTATCGGTTTATTCAATGTAGATGTATATGAATACTGACCGACATAACCACCATAAATGGTAATTCTATCATTTTCAAGTAGTTTACCGTCAATTACATCATTTGCATAAACAACAAGCAACACATGATTATAGTCATCATCTACAGCCATTCTTATAGCGGTATAATTGCTATCAACCGCACCAATCATCTGTATAACTTTTCCGTCAAATTTCACAGGTTTATCAATATTTTTGTCCGGGTATCTTGCAAGAGTTTCGTATGTAATATCTTCGGTGTATGTCATTCTATCCCTTGATAACAGCGTTTCTTTTTCTGTAGGGGCTTCTGTTTCAGTTTGCGCTTCCGTGACGGCTTCTGTACTGCTTGCGGCGGCGGAATTATTCGCAGTTGAATTTTGGCAAGCTACAAGCCCTAAAAGGCATACCGGCATTAATAAGCATAATAATTTCTTTTTCATAAAAATTCTCCCTTGCTTTTATTTTTAAATAATAATAGCACATAACCTAATTTTTGTCGAACTGATAAATAGCAAATTAGTACTATACGCGCCGCAATCCGACATTATGTGACAGCATACGCTATAAAATGTAGACGTTTTTAGAGTAAATGTCGTTTTTTGCGGTTTAAATCGTTTGTGAAAAATTGGTAATTTTTGTAAACTTAAATTGTCCAAAAGATTGGGCAATTCAAGTTCCGGTGGGCGGTTGCGCTGTTTGGCATTGCGCCGCCGCCCCTTTACATAACCTTAATTTACATCAGCGACCTTTGTTCCAATCTTGACGGAAACAAACATTTGTTCTATAATGTTTGTATCGCTACTTTATTGTGTCGGGGAATACGGAGGGTAAATTATGGACAAAAAAGATAACAATGAATTTTACAGAAACGAAATCATCAAACTACTAAAGGACTGCAACAGCGAACAATTTTTAAATTTTATATATAAAACAATACTTTCTTTCAAAAAAAAGTGGGGCATTTAATGCCCCTCTTTTTCATACCAATAGGTTATATTATCAAATATAGTCTGTTGGTGTTCTTTATTAAGCTGTTTTAACTTCTTGATGTTTTCCCAAAAGACCTTATCTGATAATAAGTCGGGAAGCAAATCTGCTGTGTCATCAGCCAATTCATTTTCCCAGCCCATTAAATATGCTGGAGAAACTTCGAGAACTTTAGCTATGCTTTGCAATTTGATACTCGGAATATTTGTTACAATATTATTTTCGTATTTATAAAGTGTTTGTTTTGAAACACCTATTTTCTCGGCAAGCTCAACTTGCGACATATTTTTTGATTCTCGCTGTTGCTTTATCCTATCTCCAATCGTCATTGGTATTTTTCCTCCTTTCCTATTGGTAACATAAATTATAGCACAAAAAAGTTACAAGTCAAGTAAAAAATAACTTGACAAGTTACTAAAAAAGCGTATAATAAGGGTAACTTCAAAAGTTACGAAGTTGAAAGGAAGTGAAAAAAATGGTAGACACAAATAAACTTCGGGGAGTTATTGCCGAAAATGGCAAAACACAAACAGAAGTGGCAAAAATGATAGGGATTACCCCAAAAACTTTTTATATGCGTATGCACAAAAAAGAATTTGGCAGTAATGAAATTCAAATCATGATTGATAATTTGAACATTACAAATCCAATGGAAATTTTTTTTGCTAAAGAAGTAACTTAATAAGTTACAGAAAGGAGTAGAAATGGCAGAAACAGATTTAAAAGTTTTTAATTCAGAAGAATTTGGAAACGTCAGAACGGTAATCGTAAATGACGAGCCGATGTTTTGCTTGGCTGATGTGTGCCGGGCATTGGAAATATCTAACGTGGGAAATGTTAAATCTCGGTTATCTTCAAAGGGTATCCGCAACATGGATACCCTTACGGCGGGAGGAAATCAGAAGCTTATTTACGTGAATGAAGCTAACCTGTACAAAACAATATTTCAGAGCCGCAAGGCAAGCGCAGAGAGATTTACTGACTGGGTAACGTCAGAGGTTCTTCCGTCAATCAGAAAGACGGGAAACTACAACATGAACATGACAGATGAGGAAAAAATTCAGCTTATTGCAAAAGGCAATGTGAAGCTGAATGAAAGAATTGACAAGGTTGAAGATAAAATATCTTCCCTTGAAAATGATATGCCGCTGTACGGCTGTGAAATAGACGAAGTACAGAAGCATATCAAAAGGAAAGTAGTTGATGTACTGGGCGGCAAGAACACCAGCGCATATAAAGACAGTAGCGTGAGGAGTTCGGTATTTGCGGACATATACCGGCAGTTGAAGCGCGAATACGGGTGTGTTTCGACATACAAGAGTATAAAACGCAAATACATTGCAGATGTGCATGAGTTTATTGATTGCTATTTGCCGCCGACCGTGCTTTTAGAACAGATTGAAAATTCCAATGCGCAGATGTGCATGAGTTTTTAGAAAGGGGTATGAAATGTATATTAATCCATTTGCGGCAGGAGTAATTTTTACAATCCTCGTTGAAATTGGGCTTGCGTTGGTTTACTCATGGAGTAACGGAAAGGATAAAAAATGAAACAGCCAAAGAAGCTTACAAGGCAACAGAAAGAAACGTGTTCTGCACACCACTTAAATGCGGAACATTGGCTTTTGGTTGAAGAAACAGAGTTTTATTTAAAACTTATTAATAAGGAAACTGGAAGCCGGAAAACGATTGACAAATTTGCAAAGATTAAAAGGGAGAAAAAGAAATGAACAAAGAAAAGGTAACAGTACAGGATTGCGTAGAAATGCAGGAAATGAAAAATCAGTCAGTCATTTTGAATGACGGCAAGGTTGTAGGATTTGAAGAAAATCCGAAGCCTAAAAAGGTTCTGTGGTTTTCTCGACACAAAATGACAGAGCCACAGTTAGCCGCACTGGGGAACGTTGAAATTGTGCAGATTGACCGGTCGATTGAATCGGCAAGCGAGTTGCAGGAAGAAATAAACGACTGCGACATTATCGCCATTGTCGCACCTATCGGATTACAGGCACAATTTTTAAGAGTTGCAGGCGACAAGCCGGTAATTGTAGCACTTAATAACAGAGTGCTTGTACCACAGGAAGACGGAACGGAAGCTAAGGCAGTGTTTAATTTTGTCAAGTGGGAAAGACTTGTCAAAATTGATGTCGTAAAAGAAGATTTTAATAATTAAAAGAAAAGAGGACAAAGAAATGAACAAAATCAAAATCAGCGGAAAAATCACAAAAGAACCAGTTTTATCTCACGAAAGCCATAGCGAAAAATTCTATTCAACGCAGATTACAAGTGTGAGAACGAGCGACGTTCCGGACACACTCAACATTACATTTTCAGAAATTTTTCTTAAAAATATTAAGAAAGATGAACAGGTTGAAATTTTCGGAGAAATCCGAACAATGAACTATGACGGTCACTGCCACATCTTTGTATTTGCAAAAGACGTTACAGAATATCCGGGAAAAGACGGAAATTTTGCGGAACTGGACGGATATATCTGTCGTGAACCAATTTTCCGTGAAACGCCGCTGAATAGAAAGATTGCTGACTTACTGGTAGCAAGCAACCGAAAGTACGGAAAATCAGATTACATTCCTTGCATTGCATGGGGAAGAAAAGCTGTTAAGGCAGGGCTTATGAATGTGGGTGAAAAAATCTCTTGTACCGGCAGATTACAAAGCCGTGAATATTTGAAAAGATATGAAGACGGCACAGAAGAAGTCAAGACAGCCTACGAATTGTCAATCAATAATTTACAGGAGGGGGATTACGAAAATGGCGAAGATTAAGATTTCGAAGAAGCGGTATGAAGCACTTTTAGACACAGAAACAAGAGTTCAAGTGCTTTTGAGCAAAACAAAAGCGGACAAGTACATATCACTGGTGGACATGTACAGAATTTTGGGAAGTGAGTTTGAAGCCCAAAGAATTGAAAAAGAAAGGGATAAGGTGGAATGGGATGAGGATTAAGCTGTTAAAAATTATCGTAGAAAATTTCATGTGTTATGCGCATGAAGAATTTAACTTCTTTGATTTAACAAAAATTTTAGCAATGAACGGCAAAGGAAAATCCAGTATTGCTATGGCATACAACTGGTGCCTGTTTAACTGTGATTATGAATTAAAAGATAATCCGGTTGTGCGCCGGGAAGTAGGCGGAAAGTCCGTTGATGATATGGACACCAGTGTTGAAATTGTGCTTAATGTTGACGGAAAAGAAGTAACTATGAAAAAAGTGCAGAAGCGTACCTACAGTAAGGATGGCAGCAGTTATAAGGACGATAACAAGTATTTCATCAACGATGTGCCTAAGACATTAAAGGATTTTAACGCGTATCTTGATGTTGATATGAATGTATTTAAGATGTGCAGTAATGTGAACGCATTTCTTAATCAGAAACCGGCAGACATGAGAGAATATTTATTCAATTTAGTAGAGGACGTTTCTGATATTGATGTAGCACGCCAGCAGACCGAATTAGCCGAGTTAGTTCCACTGTTAAGCAAATATACAGCAGAGGAATTATTGGCTATGAATAAGGCTACCAAGGCTAAAATCACAAAGGATTTGCCTATCCTTGACGGACAGATTAAGGAAAAGGAAAGAGATATTCAGATTAAGTCTGATATTGATACATCTAACCTTGAATTGCTCAAAAACAGCCTTAAAGAACAGATTGCTGGTTGCATTGCAAAACAGACTGACAATGACAAGCTGATGGCTGAATACGATAAGGCCAGTGCAGATATCCTTGATTTGAAGTTTAAGCAGGGAGATTTATCACGCAAGGCTAACGAGGAGAATATCAAGGCTAGACGAAAAATTGATGTCAAGATTACTGACAAGAAGTTTCTTGTTAGGCAGACAGTAAAGACTGTTGCCGATACCGAAAGCTGTATTGCTAGTTCGGAAAAGACCATTGAGAGCATTAAGGCTTACTTACAGGCAGAGCGTGATAAGTGGAAAGAAGAAAATGAGCGTAAGTTTGACGAAACAAGCCTTATCTGTCCTTATTGCGGTAATGAATACAAGGAAGATAAGAAAGAGCAGTTAAAAGCTGATTTTGCAAAGCATAAGGCTGATAACTTAAAGACAATTACTGACAATGGCAATATGTACAAGGAAAGACTTGATAAGGAAAAATCTACGCTTGAAAGTCTTAAAGCAGAGTTACCACAGCACAAGGAAAGCCTTGAAATGCTGAATACAGCCATTGCAGACCTTGAAAAGCAGTTATCCGAACTCCCACAGGAAATTGATGTGACAGTCACAGAGGAGTACAAGGCGCTTGAACAGCAGATAGCTGAAAAGGAACAGGCTATGTCTAAGGCTAATGACATTTCGGCAATTAAGGCAGAATTAAAGGTACAGGAAACGGATTTAAGACAGCAGTTAGCAGACTGTGAGAATCAGATTGCTAAATCCGATACTGCCGCAGATGAACAGCGACTTGAAGAATTGAAGAAAACAAGGCTTGATTCTGAACAGAACAAGGCGAACGCAGAAAAGATACTTGCCTTGCTTGAAGAATTGGACAAAGTAAAGAATAAAACGCTGTCAGAAGCTATTAACAGCCATTTTGAATTAGTTGAATGGCAGTTGTTTGAGCTGGCTAAGAATGGAAATTACAAATCAGTTTGCATTCCGAAAATTGACGGCAAGTCGATTCTTACGACCGTGTCAAACAAGGGCAACCGAATTTTGGGTAGAGTTGATATTTGTAAGTCAATTCAGAAAATTAGCAGTATTAGCTGCCCAATTTTCCTAGACGACAGTGAAAGCCTGTCAACCGACAATCAGAAACGGGTAGCAGGCATGGTTGATAGCCAGTTGGTTATGCTGATTGTGAATGACAGCGATAGATTGGAAATTGTGGAGGTATAACATGAATTTATATATTTACACATTAAATACTTTTTTTAGCAATAGACCAAAAGGAATACATATAGAAAAGGTTGGAGCACGAGAAACTCCAAAAACATATATGTGTGATTCATATGGTACAGGGTATACCAGCCGTATAAGAAAGCAGGATATAGGGCTGATTATTAACGGCAGAATAATCTTGACAGAACCTAACTTTGAATATGCAAAAAATAAATTCAAGGAAATGGGCGAAGCAACGATTAGACTGCAAAAAGAAAGATTAGAAAACGCCGAAAATGTATTGAGAATTATCAATGAAAGTGAGGAAAATTAAATGAGTAGAGAATTGGAACTTGCTAGAGAACTTGTAAAAAAGTTAGAAGAAGCAGAAAAGGATAATAAGGTACAGTTATCAGAATTACAGCCGGGAGAAACGTTTAAAATCGGAGAACATGATTTTATCGTTCTTGAGCAAAACGGTTGCAGTGGCACGACAAATGTAATATCTAAAAGCTTTATGGCAAAGGGTATTGTTTTTGACAGCAATACAAGAGATTACAACAAATCTAATCTTAAAAGAGTTATTGAAGAAAACATCCAACCGGTCATTGAATCAGAGATTGGAGCAGGCAACATTATTAAACAGGCGGCTAGCTTAACATCTGTTGATATGCAAGATGAGTTTAAGCCTTGTTATTGCAAGGTAAGACCGATAACGTTTAACGAAGCAAGAAAGTATAACAATTTGCTTTTTAATAAAGGATTGGACGATTGGTGGTGGACATGTACGCCTTGGAGTACGGCTGACAGGGGTTGGGAACGTGCTGTCGCCGTTGTTTCGCCGTCCGGTTACTTCAGCAACTTCATTTGTGACAGCCGCAACGGTGTTCGTCCGTTCTGTATCTTAAAATCTAATATCTTTGTATCAAAAGGAGAATGATTATGACATTGACAATGAAAAGTTTGCAGGAGCAGATTAATGAATTACGAAACGAGGTTACAACCTTGAAAAAAGCGGCAGCAGGAAGAAAGGTACCGGTCGGATTAGTGATTGGAGAAAAATTCGAACTTGCTGGATTGATGTGGACAATCCTTGATATTACAGACAAGGGATATATGTGCCTTGCTGATAAGCTGGAAGATTCAATGTCATTTGCTAACAAAACGAATAATTGGAGCGACAGCGGCTTGAGAGAGTATCTTGATAATGTGTTTTCAGAAAAAATTGTGGGAGAAATCGGTAAAGAAAATATTATTCCGTTTAATCGAAACTTGCTATCGCTTGATGGTCAGACTGAATACGGTGAGTGTGAGGATATGGTTTCGTTATTGACAGTAGATGAATATCGAAAATACAGAAAGTTGATTCCAAACGCCGGTTACTGGTGGTGGACTTGCACCCCATGGTCGACAGAATCTAACAGCTATGAAGTGGAAACGGCCGTTGTTTCGCCGTCCGGCGGCATCGGCGGCGTCAGTTGTAACCGCGGCAGCGGTGTTCGTCCGGCTTGTATCTTTTCATCTGCAATCTTTGAATCAGAGGATTACTAAATGGCTGAAACGGATTTAAAAGCCATTCTCAAGGCAAAAGAGTTGGCAGAGCATACATTGCGAATAACTTCAAATTGCAACCGGTATCCGAAAAAGTATAGATTTTCATTAGTTGATAAAATGCAGAATAAAGCATTGGAAATTTACGAATATTTGTATGAAGCAAACAGGACTGATTTAAGGCTATATCGCAAAGAGAGGTCGGAACTACAAACAAAAGCAATTACTCATTGTGATGAATTGCTATTTTACATTGAGTTATCAATGAAATTGAATATTATCAATGTAAAAAGCATGGAGTATTGGTCAAAGATGGTGTCTGACATAAAGCATATGTCGATTGCGTGGAGAACAAAGGACAGGGAAAGATAATTTAAAACATGGGTTACGCACTGTTTAAACCGTTGTTTCGCCGTCCGGCAACATCAACAACAACAATTGTAACAACAACAACGGTGTTCGTCCATTCTGTATCACACAGACAGTAAGAGTAGGCAATAAGCCGAAATCAGTAATAGATACAAAAAAGTGCGTGACCTTTCTTAAAAAGATAAATACAAAGGAGTTATTACTATGGATAAAAAAATTATTTGTGATTATGAAAATCTGTATAAGGCTTACAGAAAGGCTAAAGCAGGTAAAAAATTCAATGGCAGCAGTGCTAAGTTTCAAGCGATGAACCTTGAGGGACTACATATGTTAAAAGAACAACTTGAAAATCAGACATACAAGATGAGTTCTTACAATGAGTTTAAAGTATATGAGCCAAAAGAGAGAGTGATTAAATCGTGTTCTTTTAAAGATAAAGTAGTACAGCATTGCTTATGTGACAACGTGTTACACCCACAGTTATCTGATGAATTTATCAGAACGAATTATGCGGGACAGGCAGGAAAAGGTACACATTTTGGAATGGATTGCTTGAAAGAACAAATGCTTAGATTTTATAACCAAAATGGGATAGATGGCTGGATTTTAAAATGCGATATAAAGAAATTTTTCTATCAAATAGACCATGAAATTCTGAAAGACATAGTTGATTACTATTTTAATGATGAGTATACAGTGTGGCTGAATCATCTATACATTGACAGTACTGACGGTTTGGGGCTTCCGCTTGGCAATCAAGTGGCACAGGTATATGCATTACTGATGTTAAATGGGTTAGACCATTTTGTGACAGGTGAATTAGGAGTACAGCTATATGGCAGATATATGGACGATTTTTATTTGATAGTACAGAGCAAAGACTATTTGAACTGGTGTCTTGAGTGCATCCAGCAATTTGTTAGAAGCCTTGGATTATCGTTGAATGGTAAAACGCAAATTATGCCATTTAAAAACGGAGTTTTATTTACAGGGTTTCATCATTATGTCACAAAAAATGGGAAATACATAAGAAAATTAACCAGTACAAATAAGCGTAGGATTCGTAAAAATTTGCTTAAATGGTACAAGCTTGTAAAAGCCGGAAGAATGACGGAACAAAAATTTTATGAAAAATACAATGCATGGAAAAACCACGCAATGCATGGAAATTGCATAAAATTGTGTCATTCAATGGATTTATATGTAAAACAATTATTTGAAAGAGAGGAATAATTATGGCAGAGAATACGCAGTTAGTTGAATATGAATCAAATGGAGAAATGGTAAAAATTTCTCCAACAATGATAAGGAGATACCTTGTAAGCGGTGGCAGTAATGTATCTGACGGAGAAGTAATGATGTTTATGTCATTATGCAGATACCAGCACTTAAATCCGTTTTTGAGAGAAGCATACCTTATTAAGTATGGAAGCAACGAGCCCGCCACAATAGTTACTGGAAAAGATGTTTTTACAAAGAGAGCCAATGCAGACCCACGATATAAAGGAAAGAAAGCAGGAATTATTGTAATTAAAAAGGATGGAGCTGTTGAAGAGCGAGAGGGAACAATGGTTTTACCTAATGAAACTATCGTAGGTGGCTGGGCGAAAATCTTTATTGACGGAAAAGAGGACGAATACCAGTCAGTAGGTTTTGACGAATATGCTGGAAGAAAAAAGGACGGCTCACTCAATAGCCTGTGGGCAAAAAAACCAGCTACAATGATTAGAAAGGTTGCTGTCGTACAGGCTTTAAGGGAAGCATTTCCAGATAGATTCCAAGGCTTGTATGCACAGGAAGAATTTCAGAATATATCAGATGTGAAACTTGATACAGAAAAGGTTGTTGCTGATGAGGTTAAAGAGAACGCAAACACAGTAGATTTTGAGGAAAGCGACATTATCGACACCACAGCCACAGAAGTAACCGAAGAACAGGCAGAAGACAGTACGCTTCCACCGTTTATGCAGGAATAGGAGTGTAATTATGGAAGATAGACATTTATTTAAAGCAATGATGAAAGATAATCAAGAGTGGGCCCGTGGAAGCTTGGTTTATACTTTTACTGGCATACCTTGTATCGTTACAGAATACGACCACATAATGAACTTTATCAGTATGCACGAGGTAGACCAATCCACCATCTGCCAATGCACAGGCTTGAAAGATAAGAATGGTAAGCTGATTTGGGAAAATGATATTGTAAAAGTTTGTTGGAAAGACAATGAGACACAATGTGAAGATATTGTACAAGTTGCGTGGGACAAATTTGGTTATTACCCTTGGCTTGATGAATACCATTGCGATGGGTGTGATTTATTCAATGAGGTGCTTGACATTGAAGTTATCGGCAACATATTTGGCAATAAAGATTTATTAGAAAAGGAGTTTTTTGAATGAGAGTAATTTCACAGGACGGAACAATAGATGTTTCTTATGAAATGGCAGTTGTTTATGTTGAATGCGAAAGTGTTATTGCCAAAGTTGGTGATAAAAGATATGTAATGGGTAGTTATTCAACAGAAAAAAAGGCAATTAAGGCTATGGAAATGCTTAGGGACCATCACGAGAAAGTTGCTTTTCTTAAAACAGTAATAAATACCGAAAAAGGCACTCAATTCGTAAGAAGTTTATCAGAAACTAATTTTGACAAGATGACACAGAACTATTTTCAGTTTCCGAAAGATGACGAGGTGCAAGTATGAAACTAACTTGTTTAGCCACAGGAAGTAGCGGCAACTGCTATCTGTTGCAGGCAGATAATGGAGAAACACTTATCCTTGACTGCGGAATTAGCATTAAGGAAATTAAGAAAGGCTTGAACTGGGATATAAGGAGTGTATCGGGCGTGATAGTAAGTCACGCCCACGGTTAGGAGACCATAGTAAATCGGTTAAGGAACTAACCAATATGGGAATACCTGTATATGGACCATATTTAACCCCACATATAGCACATAATACAACTTTTAGAAAAAGTAGATTTGTAGTACAAGGGTTTGAATTAACTACAGTAGATGGCAGGTGGACACACACTAATGCAGACGGAACGGAATGCCCTTGCTACGGATTTTTAATCACTCATAAGGAAATGGGTAAGTTGCTTTACATCACTGACACAGAATTGATTAAGTGGAAGTTTAAAGACATAAACCACATTCTCTTAGGTGTGAATTATGACAAGGATTTAATCGACAGGGATAACACAGGCAAAGCTAATCACGTTTTCAGAGGTCACTTATCTATTGACACGGCTTGCGATTTTGTTAAGGAAAATCATTCAAATAGCTTGCAGAACGTCATAATGTGCCATTTATCAAGCGAAAATGCTGATAAGGATAGTTTTATTGCCAAGATGAAAAACGCTGTAAATGTGGCGAATGTGGATGTTGCGGAACAGGGCAAGAGTTGGATTTTAAGGAAAGGAGATGAATGTCCGTTTTGAGAATTGAAAATCTGATTAAATTTTTAAAAAATCAATTCAAAGATGGAATACAGATGTTTAATACTCCGTCATTGACACATAGTTTCAGATTACCTATTTATATCAAAGATGAAATCGCTGTATTATGGTCTCCATATTACGAGTACATAGAGATATATGGCATTTCTAACGAAGAGTTTGAAAGAATTATGAGAGAGGCGAAAGGATATTGCGAGTGTCCGCTTTAGAAAGGAGCAGAAATGGAGAGATTAACAAGTAACAAGACAACATCTGATATGAATATGCTTGAATTGGCACATAACAGTTGTTACATAGATGAAAAACACAATGCAAGATATAGGGATTATGAGCAGGATATTGACTGTAGAGAGCTTGCAAGAAATCTTATTAATGATATGTGTGATGAGGATTTATCTTATATGTCAGATGAAAGCTTTGACGAATATATGGCTGAAATGCTGTCAGTTGAAATAGATAGTCAGATAGGATTATTAGCTGTATTCTATCGCAATTTATGGGCTATGGCTGACTTAAGGGAGAAGTTAAAAGAATATGAGGACTTAGAGGAACAGGGGAAGATTCTGAGATTACCATTCAAGGTTGGAGATAAGGTGTATCTTATAAGCGATGGATTTGTTGAGAATTGTACAGTTGAAACAATATATTTGGCTGATTACACGGATAAAAATAAGAATAAATCTTATATGGCAGAAATCCATTTTGAAAGAGAAGACTGTCCTTTTGTGTCAACCGAAATTTATTTTACGGATATTGGCAAAACGGTATTTTTAACTAAATCCGAAGCAGAAGAAAAGCTGAAAGAATTGAGAGGTGCAGAAAATGAAAGTGGTAATTGACATACCTAACGATTTCACAGGAGATTATATTGTTGACAAATTCAAAGATTTCTTTTCAAGGGTTATTGCGGATATTGATTGTAAAGGTATGTGTGGTAGATACGAGAAAGAAATCGCTGAAATGTTTTTAAAGGTATTTGATGATAGCGAAGAAAAGATTTCTTGTAACTGCCATCATAACAGCAATTCAAGAGATAATGAGTCTTGTTGTAAATGTGATAGCAAACAGACCAATGCCGACAGGATAAGGAATATGTCGGATGAAGAACTGATAGAGTTTATACAGGAAATGGAAAGCACTTGCTTTGTAGATTTTATAGGATATGTAGATAAAGACTGCGGGCAAGGTAAAATTTCTTGTAAAGATTGCCGAGCAAAAGCACCAACAATACTTGAATGGCTTCAATCAGAAGCGGAATAGGAGAGAATATGGAAGAAAAAGACAAACTTATCAAACAGTTAGCAGATGATTACAGTGCAGTTCTTAAAGAAGCTAAATCAATGGGTTGTAATGAAATAAAAGCGTTATATAATATACCACTTAAAAATATGGAATTGATTGTACAGACACTTGAAAAGCAGATACCGAAGAAGCCTGAAATAAGAAATGTGACTTGTGCTGATATTGAAAGTGAATTAAGAGATTTTATCACTACACAAGGGGAAATTTGCCGGTGTCCTACTTGCAAAGACACTATTTGCGTAAGTGGAATTGAATATTGTTGGTATTGCGGTCAAAGATTAGACTGGTCAGAAGAAAGTGAGGAATAAGTATGGCAAGAATATTAAGAATATGTGGATATTTGGTATCTGACAGAAATACTACTTCTAAGGACTTAGAAAGTTATATGGACGCTATGCGGGGTGAGTGGTGGCAGCAGTTACACATTGAACAGTCGGAAGATTTTGACCTTGATGGCGAAGATAAGCCAAACTGTGACCTTGCGTTACTCACAAGGCATTTTAAGGCAGATAACATCAGTACAGAATTTGACAGACCTTTACCACAGAAAGGCGAGAAATATAAGCATTTCAAGCTAGGCAAGATTGTTACTATTATCGGTATTTCAAGGCATACAGAAACAGAAGAAATATCGGTTGTGTATGAATATGAGGGGCATATCTGGAACAGACCCCTTGAAATGTTTATGAGCGAGGTTGACAAGGAAAAATATCCTAATACAGAACAGAAGTACAGATTTGAATTAGCAGAAAGTGAGGAATAAGTTATGAATAAAGTGATTTTATGCGGAAGATTAACAAGAGAACCAGAGGTTAGATATTCACAGACAGCAAACGGAAGTATGGCGGTAGCACGGTACACATTAGCTGTTGACCGTAAATTCAAAAAAGAGGGCGAGCAGAACGCAGATTTTATTAATTGCATTGCATTTGGAAAATCGGGAGAATTTGCCGAAAAATATTTCTTTAAGGGAATAAAAATTGCAATCAGCGGCAGGATTCAGACTGGAAGTTATACGAACAAAGACGGTCAGAGAGTTTACACGACTGATGTAGTTGTTGAAGAACAGGAGTTCTGCGAAAGCAAACAGAATCAGCAAAGTAGCGGCATAATTCAGCCGAACAGTAATGTTGACAGCAATGGATTTATGAGTATCCCAGACGGAGTGGAAGATGAGGGATTACCATTTAATTAAAGAGGTGTGAGTATGACAGAGAGTGAAGCAAACACAATCTTGAAAACAGAGATAGTACATCATCCAGAGTGTTCAATTTTTGCAGAAGCGCTTGGTCTTGCAATACAGGCACTTGAAAAAGTACAACAGTACCGTGCAATCGGCACGCCGGAAGAATTAAAGGATATGAAAAGCGATTATTTCGAAGCATTAAGCGATTGGCGTCAATATCGCAAGATTGGAACTTTGGAAGAGTGCCGGACGGCGAGAGAAAAGCAGATACCAATGAAACCAGATTTTACAGAAGATAAAGAATTTGCTTTATGTCCTTGTTGCAATGGTAAGGGTTTACTTGACAAGCAGAAATATTGTGATAATTGCGGTCAAATGATAGATTGGAGTGATGAAATTTGAATTATCAAAGTATTAGGCAGGCAAAAGCGATTGAACAGAACAATAAAAAACGTTTATTAGAAGTCAATCCAAAGCTTGACGAGGAGAGCGGCATATACTTTTTGACACGAATTGATGAAAATGGATTCAAATATGCCTATATCGGGCAGGCTGTACATATTCTGACAAGGCTTGCACAGCACCTTGTCGGATTCCAGCATATTGACCTTTCACTCAAAAAGCACAAATTGTACTCAAAAAGCAATCCTTGTGGCTGGAAGATAGGATTTCTGCATTTTCCGAAATCCGAACTTGATAAACAGGAGCAGCATTACATTAAAGCTTATGCCGACAAAGGCTACCAGCTAAGGAACAAAACAAGCGGTTCGCAGGGCGAGGGCAAGGCACAGATTGATGATTACAAGCCGTCTAAAGGCTACCGTGACGGTATACAGCAGGGCAGAAAGAATCTTGCAAAGGAACTGTCACACATTGCAGAAAAACACCTTAAAATCGAAATCAGAGAGGATAAGAGATATAACAAGGTGTCACAGAAGCAGTATGAGAAATTTATGGATTTGCTGAAAGCGGGTGAAAACAATGCTGATTCCGAAAGTTAAAGCCAAAGAATTTGAAAAATTCGGATTTAAGAAATGTAAGGGCGAATATGGAAAGAATGGTTGTTATTATCTTTGCGTTTCAAGGGGGTGCAAAATGCTTTTTGTGAGCAGTGCGATTTTCGATGTTAATGATTGGATAAATAATGACCCAAGAATACATAAAGACGCAAATTGCCGATACAGAAACCACAGGACATATCTTGATATTATTTATGAGCTAATCAAGGCAGATATGCTTGAAAGCAGGTGATTCAGTTGAAAGATAACCAGTGCAGGGCTTACAAACACACATACAAATGCCCGAAAGACAAGTGTAACGGCTGTCATCGGCGCATGAGCAGATTCTATCTGCTTGAGGAAATTGTTGAAATGCTTATGAAATCAGATATTCCAATTGAAAAGGGCAATTAAAATGAAAATTAAAGATTTAATAAAGTTAATCATACGAATTGCGGTTGTTTTGACATTTGCCGTAGCAATAATTGCGATTGCAAGGTTGGTGATTGTGACATTTTGGCAACAAATTGTCAAAACTGTAATTGTAATTGCGATTATATCGTTGATTTGCTAGGCATTTGAGTAATTATGGGAGTATATATGCAAGGACAATTAGATATATTTGACTACATAAGAGAGCCTATCAGCATTACAAATCCTATCCGATTGATAGAGTTGTTTGCAGGCTACGGTTCACAAGCTATGGCACTTGAAAGGATAGGTGCGGAATTTGAACATTACAGAATTGTTGAGTTTGATAAGTATGCTGTAGCAAGTTATAACGCAATTCATGGGACAAACTTCTCAACTATGGATATAACAAAAGTACACGCACTTGACTTAGCCATAGAAGATACGGACCACTTCACTTACTTACTTACTTACTCATTTCCTTGCACTGATTTATCAGTTACTGGAAAACAAATGGGAATGAGCAAGGGTAGTGGTACAAGAAGTGGTTTGCTGTGGGAAGTTGAAAGAATTTTAACTGAAATCAGAGATAGCAACGGAGAATTACCACAGATTTTATTTATGGAGAACGTGCCACAGGTCCACGGCAAAAAGAATATTGAAGATTTTAAGAAATGGATAGATTTTCTTGAAGGCCTTGGCTACACGAATTATTGGCAGGATTTGAATGCCAAGAATTACGGAGTTGCACAGAATAGGAACCGTTGCTTTATGTTTTCGTTTCTCGGAAATTACACCTACAAATTTCCGCAGCCTATACCACTTCAAAAGAAGTTGAAAGACTATCTTGAGGATAATGTAGATGAAAAGTATTACATCAACAATGAAAAAACTGACAAGCTGATAAAACAGCTTATTGACAATGGCACATTACCACAACATAATCTTGACAGACAGACAGACAGACAGACAGACAGACTTGCGTTGACTGAACAATCAATAAGCCACAACAGAGAGAAGTTGCAAACTGTATCAAAGCAAGATACGACGCAGGAATCAGCAACTTGCGGTCAGATGGAAACTGTGTTGTTGAAAGACCAAGGAGCGACATTAGATAAACAAATTGATATTGCAACAACATTGAGAGCAAGAGACTACAAAGGCTTTGATAATTATGGAAGTAACGGAGTGATTGAATGGAAGTAATAGGAAGTATTTACACGGAAGTTTCAGAGAATTTTCAGAAAGGCATTATCGGGGGGGGGTATCTCCCGATGTGTCAAAGCAGAAAAACACGATTTAGGAGTTGTTTTAATGAATGAAGTTAGAATAGGAAATATATACGGATTTGATGGCGGTAATTATGCAGGAAATGTATATGATAAGGATAGCTGTTCTCCCACTATACGCACATATCAAGGTGGCAATCAACAGCCTTGTATAGTTGCTATGCGTGGCAGAAATCCCGATAATCCGTCCGACAGGTCCGTGGGTAGTCCAACAGAACAGAGATTAGAAGTGAATACGCAAGGGGCCAGTAATTGTCTTACAACAGTGCAGAAAGACAACCTTGTGATTGGGCCACAATATAGGATTAGAAAACTAACACCTAGAGAATGTGGCAGACTTATGGGAGTATCTGATGAAGATATTTTCAAAATGGCAGCAGTAAACAGCAACACGCAACTATACAAGCAGTTTGGAAACAGCATAGTTGTAGATGTTATGTGTGCCATGTTTAAGAATTTGAATATTAAGCAAGGAGAATAACTATGACAGACAGCACAAAGCAGGAAATATCCATAGCCCTTGACTTGTTAAAAGGTACTCTTATAAGGAATGGCGTATCAATGGCAACGGACAAGAATGGCAATCTGATGTTCTTTGATACTGGCACTTATGTTAAGAGTGGCGGCAAAAAATTTGATGGGTTTAGGGTTAATATTAATGATTTAGTAAAGTAACAAAGCAACGGAACTTGAATAACAGATAAGGGGCGATAATATGGCAATATATCGAAATGTCCAATTGGCATTTTGGACGGATAGCAAAGTTGAAGATGATTTTACACCGGAAGACAAGTATTTTTACATGTACCTTTTAACTAATCCGCAGACGAATATCTGCGGGTGCTACGAAGTGAATTTTTCGCAAATGGCAAGGCATACAGGCTATAGCAAAGACACTATCGTAAGGCTTCTTGAGCGGTTCGACAAAGTACACAATGTTATAAAATACGATTCAAATACGAAAGAGATACTGATATTGCGGTGGTACAAATACAATTGGAATAAATCGGAAAAAGTTCTTGCAGGAGTATTGAGTGCGGCAAAACGGATTAAATCTGAAAAATTCAGAAAATACGTTAATGATATTATTGATTCAATCAGAAGTGGCACGCCATTATTAGACCACAACATTGAAGAAACATCTGATACCAATTTGCCCGACAATGCAAATGAAAAGGAAAACAATACGGTGTATATGAATGTTATCGACTACTTGAATAAGAGGTGTAATACTAAATACAGATACAATACACAGGCAACAAAACGGCATATACACGCAAGGATAGAAGACGGGTATAAAGAATCTGATTTTTACGAGGTAATAGACAAAAAGGCGGGCGAATGGTTGGGTACGGATATGGAAAAATATTTGCGACCGGAAACCTTGTTCGGAACAAAATTTGAAAATTATTTGAACCAAAATATAGTACCTAATAAAAATTTCAGCAAGGGTACTATTGATTGGGACAATGTATAAGGCAGGTGGCAATGATTGACAAGAGAAGAAACAGTCAAAATCATTCGGATTATGTGCGACAGCTATCCAAATTATAAGCCGAACAATATTTCAGAAACGGTTGACGTGTGGTGCATGATGTTAGAGGATTACAACTACAATCAAATTTCTGTTGCGTTAAAAGCTTACGTAACATCGGATACAAGCGGATTTGCGCCGAGTATAGGAGAGCTGATAGCAAAAATACAAATGATTTCACAGCCGCAGGAATTGAATGAAATGGAAGCATGGAGTTTAGTGAGTAAAGCGTTGCGGAATGGTACATATGGTGCAGTTGAGGAGTTTTCAAGGCTTCCGCCGACCGTTCAAGAAGCTGTTGGGAATCCCGATAATCTAAGAAATTGGGCAACGTCCGATTACAAAGCGATTGAAACCGTAATACAGTCCAATTTTATTAAAACTTACAGAAGCGTTACAAGCCGGGCAGAAGAAATTAAAAGAGTGCCGGCAGAAATTCAGAAACTTATCGAAAAAGTAAATCAAAATTCACTAAAGGCTCAAATCGAGCAAAAATACCAAAATAATACAAATCTTCTTTCGGACAAGAATAAGCCATCTATGAGCGATACAGAAGACGTAGAAGCATATTCAGAACCGCCGAAAGAATTTGAAGCTTTAAAGGATAGTTTGAGGAAATAAAAAATGGCATTAACGCAAAAAGAAATTAGTCACAATTGTTACATAAGACGCAAAGAAAATGGATTATGTCCACGTTGCGGAAAGCTGCTTGACAGAACTGGTTACTACTGTTCGGATTGTTTAAAGAAAAATAACGAACGTGAAAAAGAATTTCGTGAGTGGTGCAAAGAATACAAAATTTGTCCGCAATGCAAAAAAAACAAACTTTTTGGCGATGAACATATTTGCCTGGAATGTTTAGCGAGAAAAGCTATATACCGTGCAAACAATCCCATATCCGATAAAAAACAAAAACAATACAATGAGAGATTCAAAAAACAGCAGCGGGCGCTGTACCAACAACGAAAAGAACAAGGCATTTGTACTCGTTGTGGTAAACGTCCAGCGGCAAAGCCTAAAGCCAAATGTGCAGTATGCTTGAAAAAGGACGCTCAAGTGCATAGAAAGCAATATTACGACAAAATAGATATAAAAGAGTATCGCAAAGCTAATAATCTATGCTATCACTGTGGAAATCCTATAGACCGTGAAACGGGGCAGTTGTGTCAATCGTGTTGGGATAAATGCCGTGAAAATGGATTAAAAAGCCCACATGATAATACATACTGGCGACAGGACAATAACATGGTTTTTAAATGGAATCGAGGTGCTAAAAATGAACATAAATAGCGCAACTGACAAAGGCTGTGATAAATGCAAGCATAAGTTTTATTTAGGCACAAATAAGCAAGGCGCGGCAATTTACGGTTGTAAAAACCATACTGGTAAATGCCCGGAGCACAAAAACAAATAATTGAAAGGAAACGGCTTATGAATTTTTCGGAATTAACTAAGCCGGAACTTGAAAAAATTATCGAAAATGCCAACTTTACAGAAGAGGAAATGCAAATATTTAAAATGTTAGCTTGCGGCAAGAGCTTGGAACAGATAAGTCAAAAAATATTATTATCAAAAGCCACAGTTTCTCGCCGCATAGTTGACATAAAAAACAAAATAGAAAGGACTGATAACATGAATAAAACAATCCCAATTTGGGAGAAAGCATTGTTGACGGTTGAAGAAACAGCAGAATATAGCAACATTGGGCTTAATAAAATTAGAGAATTACTGAATCAACCCGGCTGTACGTTTGCTTTTTTTGTAGGCAAAGGGAAATGCCTTGTTAAACGTAGGGAATTTGAAAAATTTATTGATAAAACAAGAGAAATATAATCATACGTTGAAATATGAGCCGTGATGTAGTAATATGTGATTGTTATGCCACGGCTTCTTTTTTTGAAAGGAGCTATATACATGGGAAAAGATTTAAAAGGCAAAGAATTGGGAGCAGGAATTACTCAGCGTAAAAATGGAGCATATCAAGGTCGGTACAAAGATAGATTCGGAAATGTAAAGACGATTTACAATCGCAAGTTATCTGATTTACGCAAAGAACTTGCTATTGCAATTGCTGACAACGAAAATCTATTCAGTATCCGTAATGAAATTACTCTTGATGAGTGGTTTAAAAAATGGGTAGAATTATATAAAAAGAAAAGTGTACGCCCCAACACGCTTAGGGAATACACTCACATTTACAATAAAAATATATCACCTTTTTTGGGAAATGGCAAGATAAATTCGTTTGTCAAGTCGGATATACAGCAACTTATTGATACTGCCAGTGACAACGGATATAAATATGAACGTCAAAACAAAATCAAAGTCATTTTGTCTGATATGTTTGGCAGGGCAATGGAAGATGAGTTGATGATAAGGAATCCAGCAAAGGGCGTTAAGTTAAGAGCAAATAAAGAGATTAATGCAAAAGCATTAACACTTCAACAGCAAGATATGTTTTTTGAAGTTTGTGCCGGCACTTTTTATGACAATTTATACAACGTTGCCGTCAATACCGGATTGCGACCGGGAGAGTTATTCGCACTCACAAAGGAAGATATTGATTTTGAAAATGGGTACATAAATGTTAATAAAACATTGGTGTATCAAAAATATCTTGACGATGAGTGCAAAACATTTCATATCGAACCGCCAAAAACGAAACAGAGTTATAGAAAAGTTCCTATAAATCGCAAATGCCGCAAATATCTTGAAAAGCAATTTGCATTAAAAGATGTTGTCAGTAAGAAACGGCCTAAACAGCAGAATGATTTTTTATTTGTTACTAAATTTAATACACCGATAAATTCTCAAATTTATTCTGCTTCAATTAAAAGAATTGTTGAGCAGATTAATCTTACAAGAGAATTTGCAGATGAATTTCCGGTTTTTAGTGGGCATACATTTCGACATACATTTGCCACACGATGTTTTGAAGTTGGAATACAGCCGAAAGTTGTTCAATCATATTTAGGTCATGCAACACTTAAAATGACAATGGATTTATATACGCACGTAACAGAAGAAAAATCTGCAAATGACATTGAACGTATCGTTGAAAATGATAGGAATAATGTAATAGATTTTGGATTGAAAGTATGTTAGTGTGTAAATAGTGTGTAACTTACACACCAATTCCAAAAAGAAATCCAGTAAATAAGCGGCTTCGTGGGTAATTTTATGTTGAAACTGGTAGAACTATTACGTATACCAAAGCACACCGTATGAGTGGCACTAA